>ERZ1106952.54-NODE-54-length-91935-cov-111.471267_pt1 | contig 91935 bp, 80 predicted proteins | sample MGYA00403677_ERZ1106952 | MGnify/ENA primary metagenome ERZ1106952 (study PRJEB35170, sample SAMEA104062415) | human gut metagenome | biome: human gut; feature: human-associated habitat; material: faeces | place: Denmark | collected 2012-05-14 ... | reverse complement strand
GTCAAACTCACCAATGAAATAGATTATATTTTATTTTTTACTTATAATTAATAACCGCTTTTTTCAATGTAGAAAAATATTTTAAAAATGTTATAATAAAAGAAAAAATATTTTGGTTTTAATATAGAATATTAAATAAAGAGGAAAAAGGTATGTATTTAGAAAGAATGAAAATAAATCATTTTCGAAAATTTAATGAAAATGATAATGAAGTTGTGTTTTATAATAATCAAGCTATAAAAGAAAATATTGATATATCAAATGTATCAACATTAATTGTTGGTCAAAATAATGCAGGTAAAAGCACAATATTTAAAGCATTTGAATTGTTAGTGTCCAATGGTGTATTTACATCTAAAGATTTTAATTGTGATTATTTAAAAGATTATTTAGAGAAAATAATTTTAGATATAAGAGATGAAAATAACGAAATAATATGTCCTTTTATCAAATTTGAATTTAGCATCAATCTATCAGACAATGATGATGAAGTTATAACTCAAGCTATTTCATTAATAAATATATCTGCAACTGAAACAGATAAAAATGAAGGAAATTTATATGTGTATATACGTTTAAAAGATGAAAATCTTTATAGAAAATTTATTGAGGATGAACTTAAAAATTATAAAAGCAAAAAAAGTAATTCAGAAAATAATGATCAACTAAAAAGAGAATTAGTAGAAAAAACCACTAATAAAATAGATGAAATAGGTTTAACTTATGATTTTTATAATTCACAAAAGAAAATCGATTTTAAATTCTCTAATTTATTTAATTTCAAGTTAATTGATGCTTTATCTGTTAATGATGAATGTATATTATCTAAACAATTTAAATCGATTTTAAAGTATCATTTTTCAAATGGTAATATTGTCAAAACAAAAGAAATGGATGAAAAAATCAATGATATAAACATAAAAATTAGTGAATTATTAAAAGATAAGCCAACAAATTTTATTAATGCTGTAATTGAAAATATGCTTTCTGCAAATAGAGTGGAAATGAAATTACAAAGTTCATTAACATTTGAAAGTATATTAGATAATAATGTCAAATATTTTTATAGTGAAAATAATTATTATATTCCAGAAGATCATTATGGACTTGGATATACTAAGTTAATTTCAATTGTTGCCAATTTACTTGATTATATAGAAAAAAAGCCAGAAAAAGATTTGGATAATAAAATTTCAATTATTGCAATTGAAGAGCCTGAAACTTTTATGCATCCTCAATTGCAAAAATGCTTTATAAAAAATATTAACACTGTGTTGAATAATATTATAAAAGGTTCAGATAAAAAAATTAAATGTCAAATTATTATTTCTACACATTCTCCTCACATTGTTTCGAATAAAATTGAATTATCTAATTCTATTAATAATATAAATTATTTAGGTTTAATAAAAAATAAAACAAAAATTGTCTTATTAAAAGATTCAATGTTTGAAACCAAAAATAATATTCCATTTACAAATATAAAAAAACATATGTCATTGAATTTAGCCGAAGCATTATTTGCTGATGCGGTAATCTTAGTAGAAGGGTTTGCAGAAGAAAAAATGATTCCATATTTTTTAACTAATTATGATAATTTAAAAAATAGATATATCACAATTGTTAATATAAGAGGAGCACATGGATTAATTTTTGAAAAATTATTAAAAGCATTACAAATACCAGCAACTATAATTACAGATGTTGATTTTATTTCAGAAAATGATGATCAAATAATTGATTATAGAAATCAAAAAACATCAAATCATACAATAATTAAATTTAATAACAATAGCAATGATTTGAATAAATTAAAAAATTGCAAAATTGATATTAATGATAATGATAATTTGAAAATATTTATTCAAGAAACTGAAAATGGATTTTGTGGTACTTCATTTGAAGAAGCATTAATATTAGCAAATTATAATAACCAAATAATAATGAATGCATTAAAAGATACCCACAAGAATAAAATAAAAGCATTATTAAGATTTGATGAAAATGATAATCTTATAGATAATAATGAATTATTAAATAATTCAAAAAAAATATATAACATTATTAGTGATAAAAAAGCAGAATTTATATTAAATGTAATTAAGAATTCAATTTCTTCTACGGAAGTATTAAATACACCTAGCTACATAACAAAAACATTTGATTTTTTGACAGAAAAGGTAAATGAAAATGATTAAATATAAATTAGACGAAGTAAAATTAGAAGATGAGAAAAATATCCAAAAATTAATTTTTTCTATGATTGATCAATCAAAAAGTTTTGTGTTTAAAGCGGGAGCTGGTGTTGGCAAAACATATGCATTAATAGAAAGTATAAAATATATTTTGAATAAAAACTATCAACGATTTGATAATACTGGCGAAAAAATAAGAGTAATAACTTTTACAAATGCAGCAACAAATGAAATTATTGACAGAATCGGACAAAATAATAATATTATATGCTCAACAATTCATGAATTTGCTTGGGAAATAATTTCAAATTTTCCTAAAGAGCTTCTAACAATTCATTTGGAAGAAATCGAAGAAGAAATATCTAAAAAAGAAGATAAAATTTCAGATGTTTCATTTGCCAAATTTAGAGAAATACATAATGATGATGAAATATTAAATTATCAAAACGTTCCTGGATTTTATGATTTAAAAGGTGCTCAAAATATTAGAAATTTTTTTAATATAAATGGTGGAAATGCAAACAATTTTTATGATGCAATAAAAGCTTTTATTGCAAAGAAAAAATTAGAAAATACTAAATTAGATATTCAAAATTATTTAGAGAATATTCATGGAAAAATTAAAAATGAATTTTTGATTAAATATGATGTTAATAGCAATGTAAAAAATCTTAATAAGATGAGAATAGATCATGAACTTTGCCTTAAATATTTTAGAAAATTATTTAAAAAATATGAGTTGCTAAAAAAAGTTATCTCATTTAAATATCCTTTCTTACTAATCGATGAATATCAAGATACTGATAACTCTATTATTTTGAGTGTTTCCGAAATGATTAATGATCAAAAATGCAATATTATTGTTGGATTTTATGGAGATGAAATTCAAAATATTTATAGTAATCGTGATGATACAATTAATGAAATGATTAAAGAGAATAAAATTGAATGTATTTATAAAAAATATAATAGAAGATGTTCACTTCAGGTAATTAATATTGGAAATAAAATTAATAATCAATATCAGCAAGAAAGTATATATACTAATCATGATGATGGAGAAATTAAAATAATAAACGCTACCGAAAAAACAATAGATGATGTATTTATCCAATTAGATAATTACGGAAAAATAGATTGTCTTATACTAAAGAATAAAACAATTGCTGAAGAAATTGGCATTTCAGAAATATATCAGTTTTATAAAAATACAAAAGAATATTCAGGTATAAATTACACTAATTTAAATACTGAATTATTGCATCACGATATTGAAAAACTTGGAGAAACACAAAGCATAATATTCTCAATAATACAATTATATATGAATGTAAATAATGGTAGGTGCTATTTAGATAATATTTTTGATAATAATTACAATTTAAAAAAGAAAGAAAGTTTTGAAATACTAAAAAAATTGAAAAACATAAAAAATAACATTAATAATCAAACTACTTTTGGTGAATTTCTAAAATCAATTTTTACTATTTTGGATACAAATGAAAATTCTGCTAAGAGTATAAAAAAACATATTTTTGGTATTGAATATAATTATGAAGACATCAAACAACTTTTTGCAAATAAACTCTCATCTAAAAACGAAATAGATACTTTAAGTATTTACGATATCAAACTAGAAGAATTTTTTAAATGGTACGATTATATTATTCAAAATCAAAATACAAATGTTCAATATCACACATATCACAATACAAAAGGATTAGAATATGAAAATGTAGCGATAGTAATTGAAAATACTTTCAAAGGAAAAAACGATGTATTAAATTTTTTAAAAGATTTAATATCAGCTATAAAAACAGGAGATTATAGTTATGTAAATGCTAATCAAGACTTTAGAAATTTATTCTATGTTGCTGTAACTAGAAGTATTAAAAATCTTTTTATAATTAACATGAGTTCATTATCTGATGATGATCTATCAATAATTTTTTCATAATTTTTTATTAATTGTATAAAATTAATAATATTATTATTTTTAAAATATAACTTTAAAACTTTAATGAAAATTACTAAATAATTAATAATTTATTAACGGATTTATCTTGATAAAAATGAATGAATAAGTGAATTAATTATTCATCAATAAAACGTAAATTATAATCTTTTCTTTATAAAGATTTATGATAAAACTTATTAATCTCAAAAATAGTTTATTAACCTAACAAGATACTCGAACATTTTATAATTTATTTTTAATTAATATATTTATATTAATTATAGATAGAATAAACGCTCCATCATAATCAATTTTTATATTGTTAGTATCAAAATTAATACGCTCCACCATGTGGATATGCAATAAGTCATTCTTAAATTAATGAGAATGACTTTTTTTATTTTACATTTTTTTATATAAAAAAATAAATTTATGCATATTAAAAAATAATAATTTTATTTTATGTAATATTTTATTTAAATTTTCATATGTAAAATATATAATTATTGATAAAATTAGGAGGATATTTTTAAATGAAATCAAAGAAATCAATAATTTCTTGTTTATGTTTTATTTCATTACTATCAGCTTGTAATAATTCTTCTAGCATCGTAGATACATCATCTTCTAATGATGAAACAAATAAAGCTTTATTACAAGAAATGCTAAATAAAGCATCCGAAGGTGTTAGCCTTGAATCTTTAGTAACAATTAAAAGTAAAGTCAATTATAATTCTCAAGATGATGAAGCAGTTTCATACTTTTATCTCGACACTCAAACAACACCTACAGAATATTCATATCAACAATATGAAGATAACGAAAATAAAAATAAACTAACAAAAGATGTTGTTACAAGCAGTGGCAATTTATCAAAAAACTTATTAGGATATGCTCAATATAAATTTTTAGGAATTGATAATAAAATATACTATGCAACTGCTACACAAGAAAATATCAAAGGTGATACAGAATATCTCAAATGGGACGAAAGTGGACTAGCAAACTTTTTTACATATTTAAATAGTTCAATGTTTAAAATAGAAGGCAACAAGTTTACCCTCAAAACTAGCGAAATTGATGAAAATATCTTAAAGAATATTACTAGTTGTATTTATGGAGAAAATACAATTCCATTTGTCGATACTTTTATTTTAGAATCAGAAAACAATAACCTAACAAAATATTATATCCAAACAAAATCCCAAAAAAGAGTGGATTCATCTACAAGTGTAAGTTATGAATTATCTTATACTTTTGAAGGAAACATTATAGGTACTGGTGATGATGAAAATGTCACAAAACACTTTATTAATCCGAAAAGCGGTGAAGAAGACAAACAATTCAAAGAAATGATGAATAGACTTTCGCAAGGAAACTATACAGAAAATGTCAAGATGTATCAAGTTGCGGATATTAACTATTCAGGAACGCTATTATCAAATAATACATATACATACGCTAACCATACATTAAAAGAAGAAATTCTTGATAATAAAAACAATCTTGTTTCTTTTGATGGCTATTATATAACTGATAATAATGAATTACAAAAAGTTGTTCCAGTAAGTGATAAAGGATACTACAATCAAGGATTAGTTTACACTTATAATGGAAGTTCCCCTTTTGCCGATTTCAATATTTCATCATTATTTTTTGAGAAAAATGAAAATACATTTACTTACAATTATTCAACAAGTGATGCTAAAATATTCTATTCAGGTGCATTAACATTTTCCACATCATTATCTATTTATCAATCAACCATTACCTTAAATGATAATGACACAGTTGAAATAACTTCATATTGTCCACAAGTATACAATAATACATATTATTTCATTAAAATTGTTTCAACATATTCAAATATTGGTTCATCAGTAACTAACATTGATAAAGAAAAAATAACAAATGGAGATAATTTAACTTGGGAAGATTATTTTGCTAATGATGAATATTTATCAATAGCAAAAAACATTTTAACAGAAGATTTATTTAATAGCATATCACCAATCGGTGGAGTATATAATGATGTCACTTTATACGCTAATGAAAGCGATAATCAAGTACAAATGCAATTTAAAATTTGTTCACTTCTCGATTTTGATAGTAATAGAGATAATACTCTAGATGAAGAAGAACAACTTTATTTATACTTATATGTTTATAGTATTTTAAAAGAATATGACAAAAAAATTGATATGACAAATTGGGAAAATAAAAACTACAATTATATTGCCGAACCAGTTTATAAAGAAATTACTTTAACAAAAAACTACAAAGAAAAGGAAACAAACAAAAGATTAACTTTTGATATATATTTCTCATATGATCAAGCAACAAGTGATGCTTATATTGTTTTTGATATAACAAATAAATCACTTTATACAATTACTTTTGATTTAAATTATGAAGGATCTACAAATATTGTTCAAACATTGCCTGAAGGAACATCAATTACAACACCATTTGGTTTATATAGAAATGGCTACGCTTTTGGTGGTTGGTTCTTAGATAAAGAATGTACAAAACCTGCTAATCCATCAAAAGAAAAAGCAACAAAAGATATAACTTATTACGCAAAATGGATTTTAGAATAGGAGATTATTTATGAAAAAGAAATTTTTATTATTAACAGTTTTACCATTATTACTTATCAGTTGTAATGAAGTAGTAAATTCATCAAGCTCATCAAGTGATGGTGAATTTGCATCAAGTTTTGATCCAATAAGAGGTAGCACTTCTTCAACAAATACATCAATTGATAATGCGAATGAAACATACGAAAAATTAGATGAAACTCTATTTAACAAACTAAAAAATGGAGGAATAAATGTTTCTGGAGAAGTTAATTGGAAGTTTTCAGGTCAAGTAACTGATTCAAGTACTGGCCAAACATATGACGCAAGTGAAAAGATTCAATTAAATAAATTTATGGGTCAAAATAGTTCTACACTTTATTCAGAAGTTAGAATTGCTTCTCAAACAACTGATGAAGAAGAAGCAGATGCAACATACAATTTCAAAGTATATCGAAACCAAAAAGGAATGCTTACAAAACTATACTTAGGTGCCGATAATAAAATTCATGAAGTCCCCTACGTTCACGAGGAAATAGATGAAGATGGCTATACTCAACAAGTTGAAACAAGCTATGATTACTACTTTGGTAACCCATTTAAAAACATAGAATTTAAAGATTTAAATCAAGCAAGTAATGGAGCTTATAATATTAATAGTTTTGTTATTGATGATTTTTCAACATCACTCATCTTCTTTGGAGAAATGTTCGAATTCGAAATGAATACTGCAACTTTATTTATTAAAGATGGAATCTTAAATGCAACAATTAAATCTAATAGAACAAGTTATGAAGATACTGGAATATATACATGGCTTGAAGCTAATCTTACTATTTATTTAGCAACTGAAAATGACATTAGTAAACCTTTAGTTTATGACCATGCAGAAGAAAATGCACCTCTAAGACAAGCATTTGATGAACTTGCTAATTCTTTAATTAACGATGGAAAAGGTTTTACCTACAATTATACTGAAAAAATAGGAAATACTGATTATGCAACATATACCACAAGAATGAATTCAAAAGGCTATGTTGCTTTAAATAATAAACAACAAAAAATAAATGGTGTTGCAAAATATGAAAATAACATCAATTATTATTTCAATATTTATGATGGTATTAACCCTATTAAATCAGGTAAATCAAATTCACTTTTACTTCCAAATTATTCTTCAGAATTTGTTTCTGAAGATGTCTTTACAAAAGTAGATGAAAATATATATGAAGTAAAAACATCCACTTTAGCAAAATATGTTGCTGAACAAATAATTGATAACGAACATAAAAACACAATTGATGGACATAATTCAATCTATTCTTCATCATATCAAGGAACAAATGCACTAAGAATAGAATTAAAAGATGGTCATGTTAGTACAATAACATATAATTATGTTGCCTCAAATAAATTAATCGATGGAATAATAAATGTTACTAACATTAATGCAACAAGCCTCGGTTTTATTTTCAAAACAAAAGATTTACGTCCTATTCAACCAGGTTATGAAAACTTCTGTGGATATTTTGATTCATGGGAATATGGAACAAGTGATGATATAGATAATAAAGAATACTACCATTTATTAGTATATGGTGATGGTAAATACTCCATTTCATATAAAACCACTGGTGAAACTGAAGAAATAAAGCAAGGTATTCTCAACAAAGAAAACAACACATTTACTATTGTTCTTAAAGGAGAACAAATCACATTAACATATTGTCCAGCAGGAACAAAAATGGATTTAGGATATGCATCTCTGACAGAAAGATCATTCCCAGTACTTTATGGAAAAACTGATGATAAATCACACATAGTAACATTTAAATTAGATCAAAATTCTGAATACAATATCGATTCAGGTCTTGTCAAAGGAGAATAAAAAAATGAAGAAAAATTTAATTTTTGTTTTATCCGCTCTCACACTACTTATTAGTTGTAATACAAATAGTTCATCAACTAATACTACAACTAGTAGCGAAAATACAACCATTTCACCTACAACTAGCACAACAACTTCATTAGAAGAAAAATTCACATTTAACAATTTGAATGAAAATGTTGAATTAACTGATTTACCAACAAACGCAAAAGAAAACGATTCAATCACATTTGGATATATTATTAAAAATGGGTATGTTTTAAACACAAAGAAAGATGTTGAAGTAACATTCAACAATGGAAAATTACCATTAAACGATAATAACGACGGAACCTTTACATTCATCATGCCAAAAGGAAATGTTGATATTAATGTTCCAACTAGCAATGGATTATTCTTAATTTCTTTAAATGATGAAAATAGTTTAATATCTTCTATAAAGTGTCAATATTCAACATTTTATACAAATACTGAGCAAGACACATTCTTAGATATTTCAACACAAAATAATAAAGCTGAATTTAATAAAAAAGTAATAGTTAAATTAACCAATTCATCAAAATTAAAAGCAACTGGATTAATTGTTAAAGCAAAAGAAGAAACAACACTTGAATTAGTAAATAACGAAGCATCTTTTATAATGCCTAGCCAAAATATCACAATTATACCAATTTTTGAAGATAATACACATAATGTAATATTTAACAATTCTCAACATTTAACAATGTCACTTTTCAAAAAAGAAAACGATAAATATATAGAAGTAACAAAAGTTATAAGTGATCAAGAATTATACTTAAAAGTTAATAAACAAGCTAACTTCGATGTATTAACCTTAAATTATAAATACACACCAACATATACTTCAGAAAAAGAAATAAACTTATTACCATTATTACAAAACGATGGATATTATAAATTTACATTAGATACTCTAAAAGATAATACTGATGTTGTATTTAATATTACTGAAAAAGAAGTTGGTACATTTAATGGATATACATTTGTTGACCGTTATTTCTTTACTACATATGAAAGTCCAAGTTCAAATTTAAATACTCCAAAATTTACTATTGATGATTCTGGAACATTTAAATGTGACGATAAAAATTATCAAATAAAATCAGCAACCGGTAAAACATCTGGAACAATTATTTGTACTGATAGTAATAACAAAGAATTTACAATTTATTATAATGAAAAATGCATGATTTCATTTGACATGTTTTCTAATTCAATTTTCTTTGCTTTTAAATTTGAAAATGAGTCTATTGAATATGCAATAGATGAATATAAAGTTGAAGGAGAATATATTTATTATGATAAAGATAACACTTCAAAAGGTGCAATTGTTATAATTGAAGTTAATAAAAAAAGTACAAATGACAATTATGCACGCGTTTTTGTTGATACAAGCAATAAAAAGTATTATTTAGATAATGTTTCATTTGAATTTACTTCAACAAAAACAAATTTTACTAATCAAGATAGTTCATATAAACTCAAAGTGAATAATACCACTTATGCTGAAATAGAAGGAACAGGTAAATATAGCCCAAAACATGTAATTTTAGATAAAGTAAAAGGAGAATATCATTTATCTTCTTCAAATGAAATCACTTTAATTTTAGATGGTAAAGGTAATGCTACATATGAAGGTGAGACATTTAAATATAAAATAAATGGTAACGAAATAACATTAACAAATGGAACAAGAACTGATGTGATTACAATTGATTTAATAAATAAAACATATATTGTTAAATCATCAGAAACAATTGCAGATCCATATATTGGTAAAACTTATTCAGGTCAAAACTTGATATATACATACGAATTCTATGATGAATATTTCACAGTATATTGTACAATTGATATTAAATTTATTGATAAGCAAACTTGTGAAATCACTTGGGAAGAAAGTGAAGATAATGATCCAAGTAATCCATATGAAACAAATGCAACTTATACTATCAAAGAAAAACTTGTTACTATTTCACTAAAAAGAAAGAATTACTCAACAGAAACAACAACCTTACAATTTAATGATGATTATTCTATTTTAACATTTAAATCACATTCAGATCCAGATAGAAATGGTCTTGCAGGTGATAAATTAACTGCAAAATAATTTATAAAAAATAAGAAGTTTCTAAGCTTCTTATTTTTTATTTAACAAACATTCTTCATCTGATTTAAAGTTATAAATTGGTTTAATAATTTCAATAATATCCACAGTTTCTTTAATATAATCAATAATAGTTTCTATTGGTTTATATGCAAAGCACGATTCATCTAAAGTATTTTCATTAATTGTAGTTGAATAAATTCCATTCATGGATAGTTTATACGCATTTAAAGAAATAGTTTCTTTAGCCACTTTTCTAGACAATAATCTACCTGCTCCATGTGGAGCAGAATAATTATAATCTTCATTACCTTTTCCTCTTCCAATAATACACCCATCTTTCATATTGATAGGAATTAATACTTTTTCATTTTTATATGCCGAAATTGCCCCCTTTCTTAAAATCATATCATTAAAATTAATATAATTATGAATTGTATGAAACTTTTCTAATTCATCAAAGTTTAAACCTAAAAAACCAACAATTTTTCTTGCTATGATATTTCTATTTTCTGATGCAAAATTTTGACAAATTACCATATCAAACATATAATCATTAAAATTATCATTTTCTAAATAACATAATTCTTTATCCATAGGTAAATTAATTTTAAATAAATTAATTTTTTTAATTTCATTTTCAATTTCTTTTTCCTTACCAATTTTTTTATATTCTTCAATTACTTCTTTAATTTTCTTTTTTTTATTAAAAACTTTATTAATTTGATAATCAACAGCTATTTTTTGATAAATATCAGCTACTTGCTTACCTAAATTACGTGAACCAGTATGAATAATTAAATACAATTCATCATTATGATTTTTATCTATTTCAATAAAATGATTTCCTCCACCTAATGATCCTAATGATCTTTTCAAATAATCAATATTTTTTAATTTAGAAAAACATTTTAGTTTTTCAATATTAAAATCAGAAATAATATTACTTATATTTCTACCAGATGGGATATTTTCATAAATAAACTCATCTAATTTTTTTAAATCAATATCAATATTTCCTAATTTTACAGTAAGCATACCGCATCCAATATCAACACCAACTAGATTTGGCACAATTTTATTTTCAATTTTAAATGTTGTACCAATACAACAACCTTCTCCTCCATGTACATCAGGCATCATTCTAATTTTTATATCTTTCATAAATTCTTGATTGACCAATAATTCAATTTGTCTAATGACTTCATCATCAATAACATTTGAAAATATTTTTGCTTCTGTATATTTACCTTTAATCTCTTTCATATTAATACCTCTAAAATAATTATATAAAATTAATTACTTTAATAAAATTTTCATTTTAAATATTTTTTTGTGGTGTATTTTTATCACTTAATTATATTTATATAATTATAAAATTAATATATAATCTTTTTTGTGGTATAATATAGAACATAAATGGAGAAATTATATGTTAAAGATTAAAGTTAATATCGATAAAGAAACATATCAAAAACTAATTTTAGATATGATTTCATTTAAAATTATAAAAAAAGACAATACGCCAAATAAAAATAAGTTCATGAATTTGTTATTTATAAATTATTATGAAGAATATAATGAAGAAATTAATCAATTAATCAATCAAATAAATGATGCATCAAAAAAATATAAAATAAAAAACAATGATTTTATCAATGATATTGTTTTTAACATACTAACAAAAACAAATCAATCTTTAACTACATATTATTCTGAATCATTAACATTTTATTTTTCAAAAGAAAACGAATTTATTTTTAATACAATTAATGCAAATCTAAGTGCATCAACATATTTTAGAAGACTAATTGAATGCTATCTTAAATTACCACAATATAAAAGAGAACAAATAATTTTTAAACAAAACTATTTAATAATTAATAATGCAATAAAAAATCATCAAACAATAAAAATAAAATTAGATAATAATGAAATACTTATTAATCCATATAAAATAGGTCCATCAAAAGAAGAATTATTTTCCTATTTACTTGGAGTAAATAATAATTATCCTCTTTCAATTCATTTATCAAAAATTAAAGCCATAGTTACATTAAAAGATACATTCACCCTAACAAAAGAAATAAAAAATCATTTAGATTTAATTCTTAACTTAGGTATACAATTTCCATTTAAAAACATTTGTAAAGCTGAAATTATTTTAAACAATCAAGGAGAGAAAAAATTTAAAGCAAAATATTTAAATCGCCCTACTCCAGTTAAAATAGAAGATAATCATTATTATTTTGAGTGTTCGTTCGAACAACTATTTACTTATTTTGCTTCTTTTGGTGAAAATATGAAAATTATTTCTCCAGACTATCTTGCTAAAAGTATCTATAAATTATACAAAGGATATATCGATGAATATGAAAATAAGTCCTATTAAGGACTTATTCCACTACAAACTCTCTAATACAAACTCCATAATCATTTATAACATTAGAAACTACTTTGACATATCTGGCTTTTACATTATCTAAAGCTATTTCTATTTCATCAATAGATTCATATTTTTCTTCACCAACTCTTATATAATTTATATTGTCACTTGAAATATAAAACGAACAATTTTGGAATAAATCACCAGGATGCTCACTACTATTTTGATAAAATCTAATCTTAGAAATTTCTTTAATTTGTCTTAAATCAATTTTTACATATGCATTAATTTTACAATGCCAATCAAACCAAACATAAGTCGATAAATCATTATCATACATTAAAGATAAATCATTATGTTCACTACTAGAGCCATAAACAAATCCTTCAGATTTATAAGTAATTTCATTTAATGATAATGTATTATATCTTACTTCTTTAATAGAAACCCAAGTTTGAGTATTTGTGTTTTTTAGCATAATATATCTTGCTTCAATAGGATTATCTCTTAAATCAAATAAAACTTCTGAACTGCTCATTGACCCAACTAAACTATAATTTTTTGCATCAGTAGAAACATAAACATCACCAACAAGATAATCACCAGCCCCATTTGCATTACCAAATATAATCTTAATATCATGAATTTCTTTTATCTCTTCTAAATCAATTCTTATATAAGCATCTTTACTAGGATTAGAACCAAACCAACAATAAGTTGAATCATCACCATCCATAATATTATCAACACTACCAGAATAAATAGATTCAAATCCATAATAAGTTATACCAGTTGGTAAACCTAAAGCAATTTTAACCTTATCAGTTGCAAGTAAAGATATTCTTTGCATAAATGGTTTTAAAACACTTACACCAAAATCTGCATCAATATATTTAACATTATAAGTAATAACATCTAATACTGGTTCTTTATGAATATACGATGCTTCTTCATATTTATTTGCTTCAGTAATTAATGAAGCAAGTTCATCATTACTAAATGAATCAAAATCTTTTAAAATAGTTAAATATTTTACCATCGCCTTACTAGCATCATCTAAAGCATTAACCCAAGGTAAAATACTATCTTTAAGTTTTTGATTTTGATAATTATTTAAAAAATTATTAATATTTAAAACTAGCTTATTAAAATAATCTATCAACTTTTGATAATTTTCTAATGATTGATTGATATTATAAGCTTCAATTAATTTGCTTAATTCTAAAGATTCTTCAAAATATTTACCTTCATATAAATTAGCATTAGTTAAATGAGAAGAAATCAACTTTAAAGCTTCATATTCATTTTCTTCAATATATTTAAATGAATCATTATATGATTTATCAACATCAAATTTTGATGCATTCCAAGCATAATCACATATTGCAAATATCGCCAATTTAGATGGCTCTGCTTGTTGCATTGGGTTAGTCACAATACCTTCAAATGCGACATTATTTGTATAAGAAACATTCAACACTTCTGCTTTTCCCATTAATAAATGATTTGTTGAATAATCATTAACAGGCCAGTTCAACCAAAAAAAAGGTTTTCTATTAGTTAAGTTTTTAAATTCATTAAATTTACCAGTTTCCATGGATGAACAAACATCATTTCCAGTCCACATAATATGAATTGACTCATCAAGATTTTCCATTAAAGAAGCATAATATTTTTCCAAATCAACTTTTAAACGAACATTAGCTTCATAACAATAAGCACTTGGAACAAAAATCAATTCATTACAATCTCTTTTATTTTTTAAAAACGTTGCTAAATCATTTAATAAATTACGATGTAAAGATCCATCTTCTAAAAGTCCCGAACTAACTTCAACATCATCTGCAGAAACAACAAATTGTCTTACTCCTGCTTCATATAATTGATTAAATTTATTTTTAATTGTAATTAAACTACTTTCATAATTATCTTCTGTAATTTTATTTGACATAAAAGGATGAATTGCCCAAGCTAATCTTGTTTTAGTTTGTAAACCAACTTCAATTTGCTCTTTTAAAATTTCTAAATCATTTTCTGAATATAATTGTCTCCAACTTGAAGCATGATAAGCATCATCTTTAGGTGCATAAATATAGATATTTGATTTAAATTTAGAACCAAATCTCATCAATTCTTTTCTTTCTTCACTAGTCCAAGGAATTCCATAATATCCTTCAATAAAACCTCGATAATAAGATGAAGCATAATCTTTAATTTCTAATCCACGTATAACATTATCAGTTTGTTTAAAAATTAAATCTAATGTTGATAACCCATAAAAAACACTATCGCTATTCTTACCTAAAATAGTAATATTTTTTTGATCAATACCTAAATAATAAGCATCAATCATACTATCAAGATAATTAATATTAGCCTTTACATAATTGTTAACAACCCCATTACTATGATTAATTCCTAGTAATAAATTATTTTTGCTATTATCAATTTCATTTGTAAAACTAACTTTAATATTTTTACTAGAGAAAACTTCGATAGCTTTTTGTTTAGTATATTCATCGATATTTCCTTCATAAACAACATTACAATAATTAGATAATTCCAAATTATAATTTTTATATGAAATATTTTGAACAGTTGGATAAATTTCATAAGCATCATCTGCATTTACTTTATTAACTGTTGAAAATGATGACAATAATCCTAAACCTGTAAATAACAATGACCTAAATTTATTCATAAATCTTACCTCATTTCAAGAGCAAATTTAACATCTTTTAAAACATCATTTTGCTCATTAATTATAACTTTTTGATAATTACTATTATTTGATAAATACCAAATAGAATTAATTGTTAAATCAAAGAAAGCTCCTTTTCCAACTTCATTTAAAGAAGAAGGTAAAACCAATTCATTAATGCAAGGATTTTCTTCACAATTAGCATTACTAAACATAAAATTATTTGCTATTTTTGTAACACCTTCTAAGAATGCAACTTGCAATAAACTATCTTTTCCAGCATTAACAAAGACATAATTTCCTAAAGAAAAATCATCAATATCTGATTCAATATATAATTTTTCTAATTTACAAGCGTTATAAAAAGCATAATTATCAATATTGATTGCATTTAATCTAACATCTTTCAAAGAAGTATTATTATAAAAGGCTTTCAAGCCAATATTTTTCAAACTTTTTGGTGAAATAAATTGTTTTAAAGAAGAACAATAAGAAAAACTTTCTTCATTAATACTTTCAATTCTATCATTAAACAAAATATTCTCTAAATAACGACATTTTTTAAAAGCAAAATTTGTAATATTTGTTAATTTAGTACTAGATAAATCAATTTCTTTTAATTTCGAATAACTAAATGCACCTTCACCTAAAGAAATTAAGTTATTTAATTTAACATGTTCAAGACTTGCAAAAGAAAAAGCATAATCCCCTATATTTTCTATATTAGATAAATCAATTTCACTAATACCACTTTCATAAAAAGCATATTTACCAATACTTTTAATACTATTTGGTAATGAAACTTCTTTAACATTGCTTAATTTATAAAAAGCATAATCTCCTATACTTTCTATTTGGCAATCTTTTGAAAAATAAATATTTTTAACATTACAAGTTTCATTAGGATTTGTTGCTAAAGGAAAAAATAAACGATTAGGAATTTTCTTTACATTTTTACCAAAATAAATATCAATACTTTGTTCAGCATTACCTTTAAAAAAAACCCAGTTTTTAGCATTTAATTCCTCAATTTCAATTGCATCATAATAAACATTTTTTAATGCAGATGAATTAAAAGCACCCGCTCCAATTTTTTTAATCGAAGAAGGAATAACAACACTATTTAACCAAGTTTTATAAGCAAATCCTTCATCAGCAATTTCTTGAACAGGTAAAGAATTATAACTACTTGGGATTACTAAATTATTAACATTTAGCTTATGCTCTTGATCTGAAACTATATAATATGTTTTATCTTCACTCAAAGTAAAAGTTAATAAACTGCTATCAGTTGGTGTTAAACTACCAGTATATTCTTTAAAAGTCTTTTCTTTAAAATTAAATAAAGGAAATTCATCTTGTTTTAATTCATCATTAAAATCATAAATTTGTGTTTCTGTTAATTTAGTTTCACTTGTAGATGAACTACTGCTACTTTCAGAAGAAATACTTGAAACATTTTCTCCACATCCTACAAGTAAGGTTAATAATAGTAACAAACTTCTTTTTTTCATAAAACTCCTCAAAAAAAACACCACTTCAAAAAGAAGTGATGTTTAAAATAAATTATTCAGCAACAGTAGCGTCAATATGGAAAACTCTATGTAACGGTCCAACAAAGTTATATATTTCACTTTCTTCTGGAACAATTACTATTGCCCAATACCCAACATCTTTTGCCTCAGTTTGGTTATATAATTTTGCATCATCACTATTATAGTGTTTACTATAACTTACTCCATAAGGAACTGAATAGGAAGGTGAATGCGCTTCACCATCATAAGTAAATGCTACATCATCTCCAAAAGTTACACTAACATTAAATTTGCTTAAATTAATACCAAATTCTCTAATTGTAATACCTGATGGAGATTCTCCTTCAAGAATTGGAGTGGCTTTAATATATCTAGCGTTAACTGGTGTATCTAATTTAACTAAAATATTTATTCCTTCATAAACACCTTCAATATCTATGTAAGTTTCTCCATCTTCAGAATAAGAGAATTTCATTGTACCTGCTACATCACCTTCATGTGCACTGCAACCACTTAAAAATGTAATTGTTTTGACTTCATGAACTTTTCCATAATCTAACACAATATTATTATTAGATGTATAATGCCAATCAAACCAAGTATAAGTATCTAAAGAACCATCTGAAAGGCTATTTAAATCACTACCAGGGACTAAAGTAAAACCATTATTAGTTACATCTGGAGCAAAAAATAAATCCATTTCATAAACTTTAATCCAACAACCACCTCTAGTATCAGTACAAACAAATCTAATAGATGTAGTTTCAACTGTTGAATTAAAACTAACTAATCCAGTTGCTCCATCAATTTCACTAGAGCAATCAACATATTCTCCATTATTTAAATATTGAATTTTAAATTTAAAATAATCATTTGTATCAAAAGTAAATGCAAGTCTATTTAATTCTTTTTTATAAGAATAATCTAATTGGATATATTGACCAACTTCAAAACTACCACCAAACCAACAGAATGTAGATTTATTTCCATCAATAATATTATTTAATTCTCCACTATAAATGTTATTATATTGGCTTGTAACTCTCGTCTCAATTCTATTTTCAACAGTAAACCAAACATTTTTACTTACTTTATTATATTTATCATTTTCATTAATAGTAACAGTTATACCATAATCTCCAGGTTCAACAGGAAGTTCACTAGAACTATATCCACCTTCAGAAGTATAAAGAACACTTACATTAGCATCCTCAACAACATTTCCTTCGCTATTTTTTATTTTAAAAGAAGGTGCAATACCTAAAGCAAACTTTGTTCCAGCTTCAAAATCAAAGTTAATTTCTAATGTTTCTTTTTCAGCAGATGGTCTTTCATTCAACTTAAATGTTTTCCAAACATGTGTAGCTTCATAGATATCATTTTCAACAGTATCAACTACTAATGAATAATATCCTGCTTCTGTAGGTAAAGTACCATAATCACATATTTTCTTTTCATTTTGTTCATAATAGGCTGTATACTTCACTCCTTCAGGAACCGTAAATTTAATTTCTTCATCACCAACAGTTAATTCAGTTTTTTCTTCAAAAGTGACAGGGCATTTAATCAAATTAACTCTTTCTAAAGATAAATTAATATCATCAACATCTAATTTCCCATTAACAATTAAATTATTATTATCTAATTTAACTTTTAAGTAATTAACTCCATTATAGAAAACATAAAAATCATTTAAAAAATCAATATAATTAAGCTTATAATCATTAATAATTAAATAATTATTACCGATTTCTACATTATTATTATTGTTTTTCCATTTACCAATTAAATTTGCATTAATATCAACTTTTTCAGAAGAAATTTGATTATTCAAAGTTACATTTTCTTTAGCTTCTGAATTTATTGATTCATTAACAGTAATATAAGCAGAAATATTAGCATCAACAAATTTATAAGTTGAAAATTCAATAGTAAAGCATGCCCAATACCAAGATGATGTTAATTCAGTTTTTTCATTAACAATATCTGTTCCATCATAATATGAAACAGTTCCATTTGATTCGATACCTTTATAAACAACACTAACATCTTTACTTACATCATCATATCCTTCAATAGAAACATGATATTTAATAGAAGAAAAATCCCCACTTACTGGTGTAGCAAATCTTAGCATTCTATGAGTTTCATTTTGCCCATCTTGTACATAAGTTTTTCTAACTTCTACATTTTCATTAGATTTAGCTTTTCTAAGAGTTACTCCCTCTTTTGAATTTTCTTCAATTGTAGAAAAAATCAATTCATTATCATTTAAATTATTATTAAAAGTACAAATGGATAATAAAAACAATCCACATCCTAAAACAAGAAGTTTTTTCATAATATTAAATCTCCTTGGTTCATAGAATGATTTCCATCATCTTTATTGACTCCTGATGTAAAAATTTGATCATTTAGTTCAATTATTTCCTCATTTAAACAAGGTTCATTATATTCTTTTTTCATATCTTAAAAACTCTAAAATAATCCCTTTCTAATTTCATTATAACAATGCGTCAAAGATTTGCAACATTTTTTTCACAAAGTAAAAAAATAATGTAAGCGCTTTATAAAGCCATTTATCACTTTTATAAGCGCTTACAGCAGAATATATTTTTACTTTATTAATAAAATAAAAAATGGTACTAACATTGTACCATTTATGCATTAACTTTTATTAAAGAAGCTGCTGCTTCATCTAAATAAAATGTAACATTATTATGTTGAAGAAGAGAACTTGCAGGACAATTAATATTAATCTCCTCTAAAGATTTTTTTATTGCTTTTGCTTTATTTTCACCAATAGCAATTAAAATTATTTCTTTTGCTTTCAAAATTGTTTTTATCCCCATTGAAACTGCACTAGTAGGAACATCTTCAATATTTTTAAAAAAGCGAGAATTATCTTTAATTGTTTTTTCTGTTAATTTCGTAATATGAGTAATTGAATTAAAAGGAGTATTAGGTTCATTAAAACCAATATGACCATTTGCTCCTATTCCTAAAATTTGTAAATCGATTCCACCAGATTTTTCAATATCTATATCATATTGCGATGGATTATTTTCATTTGGAAAAAAAGTATTTTCCTTTTTTATATTAATGCCATCAAATAAATTATGATTCATAAAATAACGATATGATTGAGAAAAATCTTTATTATTACAATATTCATCAAGATTAAAAGATTTGACATTAGAAAAATCAACATTCTTGCCTTTAATAATAACATCTTTATATGTTTCAACTGGGCTAGAACCAGTAGCTAAGCCTAAAATACAATTAGGTTTACTTTTTACTAAATCAATAATTCTATCTGAGACTAAAGAAGCAATTTCTTCTTGATTTTTACATACAATAATTTTCATAAAACTCCTATTTTGAACTATTTGTCCAATATTCCCAACCTTGTCTTGCTGTTGAAGCAATATCAGAAAATGCTTGATCAATTGTTCGTGATTTATTAAGTAATGATGAATATGGTCTTAATGCAGCAGTACACCAAACATCAATATAATTACATAAATATTTTCTATTATTAGAAAAATTTGTAAAAGTCGATGTATAAGAGTTTCTTACTTCAATTGCTGAAGAAATATATTCATCAGATAAGCCTGAAGAGGAATAATTACATTTATAAGCTAAAAAGCCATGTGCTTGTTCTAAGAAAGTATTACATCCTTCATCAGAAACCATTAATTTAATAAATGATTTAGCTAATTCTTTATGAGAAGAGGTTTTAGGGATGGCAATATATTGATCTTCACCAATAACATAACTTGTATTTGGATATTGGGCATTTTCAATAATTGGTGTTTTCATCAATTTCAATTTAAATGAATCACTTTTTTCATAACCAGCTATATAATCATTATATAACCAGTCTCCATCAACAATCATAGCCGCCATGCCATTAATAAATTCTTTTTGAGCATTAGAAGCTGTTTTAGATTCACAACCTTCTACAACATTATCACTATTACCAAAAATATCATTCCAGTAAGATGTTGCTTCTTTTAAAGCAGCATAAGTTTGATTTTTGCTTGCATCATAATTATCAACACTATCATACTTTAAAAATTCCTGAATAGCCTCTTTACCTGCAAGTTGTCCCCACCAAGATAAAGTTAAATAATCAAAATAGTCATTATTAGCACCAGTATACACAAAAGGTTTAATAGCCTTTGTACGATCACCAGGTACTGCAATACGATCATTATTAATTTTTTCACATAAAGCTTTTAATTCAGTAAAAGTTTCAGGTACACCAGTTTTATTAGTTGAATAAGTTTTTTTTAGCCATGCACTCCAACCATATTTTTCAAACATTGCACTATTATAATAAATGCCACCAATACCTGATGTCCAAGGTAATCTATAGCAATGTTGAGTTCCATCACTTCTTGTAAAATACAAAGAACCTTGATATTCATCTGATACTTTATTTTTTAAACTTCCACCATCAACTTCTTCTTCAAGTAAAGAATCTAATTCTTCAAAATAACCTTGTGCCGCATTTGTTTTCCAAGTTGTACCAACAGAAATATATAAATCATCCGTATTTTTCTTAGAACTTAAATGTGATTCAATTAATTGATTAGCATCATATGATGTTTTTAAATTTACTGTTACACCTTGATTAGCATTTTCAAATTTTTCTTTTAAAGAATTAATCCATTCTTCACCATAACTAGCACTTAAACAAATAATATTTAAAGTATTATCATTATTATTTTCTCCACATGAAGTTAAAAAACCAAGCATACTAACTGAAATCAATAATAACAAATTTGCTTTTTTCATCGATAAACCTCCATATTTTAACAAAGTGAATTAACTAAAAAAGTTAAATCTACGAATTAATTTTAATTGTTAATATATGTCTTGTCAATTGAATTAATCAAAAATTTAAGCGCTTACACAACATTTTTTCACAAAGTTAAAAAATTATTGCATTTACCACATTCGTTGATATAATAAAAGTATATATAGAGGGCTTAGTTTATGAAAAAAAAGTTTTTTTTACCTTTAATATCATTATTTTTAATTTCTTGTTCAAATGGAGCAACAAGTGAAATAAAAATAGAAGTAAAAGAAGATGTTAATATTTTAGAAGGAATTAAACTAGATTACGATAATGCAATATTTGACGATTTTTCTAATGGAGTTAACTCTTCATATTGGGATATTGCAAACCATGCTTGGGGAAATGGTAATGGAGGATGTGTTCCTGAAAACGTTCATTATACAGATGATGGAATTCTTTTCTTACAAGGAAATGGAAAATATTATTCTGATGGTGATATAAAAGGTGTTGGTGATGTTAAAGATGGTCGTTATACTGGAGCAGCATTAATATCTAAATTCAGTGCTAAGCCTGGAAGATATGAAGTGAAAATGAAACCTTTACCTCGTCAAGGAGCATGTACTGCTTTTTGGACATTTGCATATCAATTTACTGATGAATTAGAAAATAAAAACCATGAAATTGATATTGAATTACCAGGTGGAAGTCAAACAGGTATTCCTACCTTTGAAAATATTTTAAATACAAATTATCAAACAGAAACAAAAAAACAATCTCAAGATACACCTTTAAAAAATATTTTTGATGAAAACGTTTATTTAAATGATGGTTCTTTTCATACATTTGGTTTTGATTGGTATACTGATCCAGAATTAATCGTGTACTATGTTGATAACAAAATTTGTGCAATAAGTGATTCATTTGTTCCTAATCTTGAATCAAAATTATGGTTAGGAGTATGGTTCCCAGTGTCGACCACCTTTGTAGGGACCGCTAATTTTGAAAAAGATATTATGGAAGTTGACTATGTTAAATATATTCCATTTTTAGATCAACCCTATACACCATTTACTCCAAGTATCAGTGAAGTAGCTACATTAGATAAATTTCCAAATCAATCAGAAAGTTTATTAGTATCTAATTTAATCTCTAATGGAACTTTTGAATATTATAATGGTGATAAAGAAAATAAAGGTTGGACTTTTTCAAAATATATTGATGAAAATCAAGATACTGATTTAATTTCTAATATTTCAACCAATGAAGGATTTGAAGACTCTAAATGTGGATTTATTAAAGATGGTGGAATTATCCAACAAGATATTGATTCAGTATATTCTTCTTTTAAATACAACTTTTCTTTTGAAGGTAAAGGTAAAGGTAATGTCACTCTTTCATATTTAGGGAATTCAACCATTGATAAAATATCACAAGATGTTTTTTCAATTAACAATACTTCCTTTGAACATTTCGAAAAACAAATAACTATTCCAGAAGGCACAAAATCAATAAGAATCTTAATTGATACAGAAAATGGCTCATCATTTTATATTGATAATATTTCAATGATTAAATAAGGAGGTAACATGAAAAAAATTACAAAAAGAAGAAAAAAAGAATTAATTTTTATTTCCGTAATGCTTTTTTATCCATTACTGCAATTTATTGTCACATGGACATTTGTTAATATTAACTCTATAGTTTTAGCTTTCCAAAGAATTTCTTTTGAAGGAGATGTATCTTTTGCTGGCTTAAGTAATTTTGCACAAATCTTTAATAGTCCTGGTTCAACATTAACCATTTGGGGAAATAAGATACCTAATGTTCTATTAATATTAATAAATTCACTTTCATATGCATTAGTCTCTATTTTTATTAGTTTACCACTTGCTTTAATTTCATCTTATTTTTTATCAAAAAAGATGCCATTAGCTAATGTATTTAGATTTATTTTCTTTTTACCAAATATTATTTCTGTAGTTGCTTTAGTTTACGCTTTTAGAATGCAACTTGATTCTTCAGCAGGATTAATATACCACTTATTTGATAGCATGGGAGTTAAAATAAATGATACCCAATGGCCATCAACTACTTTAATCGTCCTATGTTATTGTGTATGGGCTGGATTAGGATATAATGTTTTACTTTTATCTGGAGCCATTGGAAGAATTCCTAAGGAACTATTTGAATCTGCACAAATGGATGGGGCAGGATCTTTTAAAGAATTCACAAAAATTATGATCCCAATGATTTGGCCAACAATTGTTACTTTAATAGTTTTAGGTATGACATCAATCTTAACATTATACTTACAACCTGTTTTATTTGAATTAAATTCAACTGAAACCATAGCGGGAACGATTTTTGCAGGAGTAAACCAAGGAAAAAATCAATATCCATATTATTCTGCTTTAGGTTTATTCTTCTCATTTATCTTTGCTCCATTAATTTTGTTAACAAGAAAATTGTTATCAAAAAAATATTCAGATGTTGATTGCTAGGAGGTAACAAAATGGAAAAAACTCTTAAACATCATAAAAAAATTACCTTTACTCAAGTTGGTGTCATTATTGCTTTTATTATTTTTGCCCTATATTCACTTTCATTATTATTTCCATTTATTTGGATGTTAATAAATTCATTTAGAAAAGTATCTGAATGGCAATCAATAATTAGTTTTAAAGATTATTTATCATTTCCCAAAGAATGGGATTTTACAAATTATATAACTATTCTAAAAACAAATTTAAATGGCGAAAATTTATTATCAATGCTTTTTTATTCAGTTGTTGTCACTGTTCTTGGAACAATTATAAATGTATTCTTTTCTGCATGCGCAGCTTATGTCCTTGCTAAATATAAATTTAAAGGAAGAGAAGTTATTTACGCTTTAGCCATTTTCTCAATGGTTGTACCAATTGTTGGAACCTTACCTTCACAAGTTCGTTTCATGGAATTTTTACATTTAGACGATTCTTTACTTGGTGTTTTATATTTATATTCAGGAGCATTCGGTTTTAATTTTATTCTTTTATACTCTTCATTTGAAGGAATTTCTTGGAGTTATGCAGAAGCTGCTCAAATGGATGGAGCGGGTCATTTCCAAGTTTTCTTTAAAGTAATGATTCCACTATGTAAAGGCCCAATTATTTCATGTTGTATTCTTCAAGCCATCACATTATGGAATGATTACTCCACACCATTCTTATTTATGAATTCACATAAGACTCTTGCAGTTGGTCTTCAAGCAATTCAAAGTGAACTTGAATCCAGTGGACAATACCCATTAATATTTGCTGCGATGATAATTTCTATTCTTCCTGTTTTAATTTTATATGCATGCTTCCAAAAGAAAATTATTTCTAATACTGTCGCAGGAGGATTAAAAGGATGAAAAAATATATATTATTTTTATTACCATTACTCTTTTCATGTTCAAATAATCAATCATATTTATCATTTAAAGAAAATGAATATTTACTTAAAAATGGTGAATCAATTAAAGTTGAACAAAACATTTCAAACATTACTTATAAGTTAATTGGGAATATTCCTGAAGGCGTCGAATTATCAAAAGATGGAGTTATTCATTTTGATACTAAAATTCCAAATTACAGCCAAGTACTTGCTATTGCAAAAAGTAATAATCTTGTTTCAAAAGAAGTTGTCTTAACTTTATACTATGATTATTTATCTTCTTCAATTAATTTTATAAATGATATTGATTACATTGTAAACGGAGAAATGATTAAAGCAACTGATTCAAACAATTATGGAATTTCTTATACATTAAAAGAAAATGTCAAAGGAATTTCTATTGATAAATCTAGTGGAAAAGTTACTTATACATCAGTTGTTAAAGATAATACTCCTTTCATTGTTCAAGCTAAATCCGGAACAAATAACATTCAAGAACATACTTTCTATACAGTAACAAAAAATACAATTAAAGTAAAAAATAAAGTTCAAATCAATAAAATCAATACCACTGAAAATAATAATTACTATCTAGATTTTTCTTCTTATCCAAGTATTGAAAATGATGATATTATTTCATTAACAACATCAAACAATAGAGTGATTGATAAACAATATTATTCTTATAATGTTAACGAAAAAAAATTAACATTAAATTCTACTTATATTAATTCATTAAATGCAGGAGAACACATTTTCAAAATAATAACCAAAAGAAACGCCATAGAAATACAATTAAATCTCGCTACAAAATATATTGAAACAATTGAAGATTTACTTTCAATAAACAATGATTTAAGTGGCTATTATATTCAAACAAAAGATTTAGATTTAACTGATTATTTATCAAATCAAGAATTAGGTTGGACTCCAATTGGTATCTATCACGATGTATTAGATCAAACACAAGCTACTAAAGATGCTTTTAGAGGTACATATGATGGGAATGGTCATGTAATAAAAAATTTAAAAGCTAAAAGGAAAGATGAATTATCATTTAATTTTGGATTATTTGGTTACACTACATCAAGTTCTATAATAAGAAATTTAGGAGTAACAGGAAATATCAATGTTTCTTCATATTCAGGAGGACTAGTCGGTAGTAATTCAGGATTAATTGAAAATTGTTACACTAATGTCTTTGTTTCAGCATATTCAGGTGGTGATTCATATCGTTATGTAGGTGGCTTAGTGGGAAATAACTTTGGAACAATAAAAACATCTTATGCCTATGGAAATATTAAATGCGATAAACAATTTGGAGCCTTTGTAGGAAATAATGAAGGTGAAATTGAAAATTGCTATGGACGTACATGTCCAGGACTAAAGACATTTGTCGGAAATGGTGTTGTTTCAAATTCTAACATACTTTTCTCATCAGGTGAAGAAATGAAATCATTTGACTATTCAAAAACTTTTTTATCAAAATATTGGAAATTATCATTAGGTGAATTACCTACTTTAATTCCAAATCAATATTAACGGGGAGAACAAAATGAACGAAAAAAATGGTATTAATCAAACTTATGCACGAGTATATAATAATAAACTAGTATTAACAAAACTCAGAGAAAAAGAAATGTCAGGCACTTTAATTGGACAAGAATTAAACTTATCAAATGCCTCAGTTTCTTCAATTATCAAAGATTTATTAGAAAAAAATATTATTAAAATTTCTAAAATAGAATCAAAAACAAATGTTGGTAGAAAACAAGTTTATTACACCTTAAATGAAGATTATGGATTAATTTGTGTGATATCTCTATCTGATAAAAAAGCACGAATTGTTTTATCTAATATAAAAGAAGAAATTTTAGAAGATGTTCAAAAAGAATTCAATCAATATAATCTTGTAACAATTTATGAAATGATTCTTAAAACAAAAAGCATTATCGAAGAAAAATTTAAAGATATACCTTTAAAATCAATCATTATCTCGATTCCAGGAAGAGTAAACGATAAAAATGGCCAACTCCAATTATCAAAACAATTCGATAATAGTTTATTTGAAGGAGAAAATAATATTCTTTCTTTGTTTAAAAGATATTTCAATTGTGAAGTAAAAATAATGAATGATATTGTTTTAAAATCATATGGAGAAAGAGCTAAAGGTCAATTACAAAATGATAAAAACGCTTTATTACTTCATATTGATGAAGGAATTGGCTCATCATTTATCTTAAATGGAAAATTATATCGTGGTGAAGATGGATATGCTGGTGAAATTGGCTTATTTAGAATTAATAATGAATATCTAGATGAAATAGTTTCTTTAAGAGCGTTAAGAGAAAAATTAAAATTAGATTCCACGAATGAATTAATTACAAAATACCATCAAGATAAACTAATATTTGAAACTTGTAATCAAAGCGGAAGAATCTTAGGAAAACTATTAAAAGACATCCAAGAATTCTTAAATTTATCAAAAATAATTATCACCGGAAGAGTCACATTCTTTGGTGAAAATTATTTAAAATTAATTACTGAAGAAGTTAATAAAGCTTATAAACCTGCTGAAATCAATTATTCCCTTTTAAGTGAAAATTCAGATATTATTGGGGGAATTTATAAAGCAGTAAATGATTTATTATCTGAAAGAAGTGAAATATGTCAACCAATAATGGCAAATGAAAGGTAACAATATGGCAACAATAGAATTAAAAAATGTAAGCAAAGTTTATAAAGGAAATGTTAAAGCCGTAGACAATTTTTCTATAAGAATTGAAGAAGGAGAATTTATTGTCTTTGTTGGTCCTTCTGGATGCGGTAAATCCACTACACTTAGAATGATTGCAGGACTAGAAGAAATTACTTCTGGTGAATTATATATAAACGATCAATACATGAATGATGTCGAGCCAAAAGATCGAGATTTAGCAATGGTCTTTCAAAACTATGCTTTATATCCTTATTTAACTGTTAAAGATAATATTTCTTTCGGCTTAAAATTAAGACATGTCAAAAAAGAAATTATTGAACAAAAAGTTCATGAAGTTGCAAAAATGTTAGATATTGAAGAACTCCTTGATCGAAAACCAAAAGCTTTATCAGGTGGTCAAAGACAACGTGTTGCCTTAGGAAGAGCGGTCATTCGTGAAGCAAATGCTTATCTTTTAGATGAACCTTTATCAAATCTTGATGCTAAATTAAGAGGTGTAATGCGTGTTGAAATCATTAATTTATTCGAAAAATTAAAAAAGACTTTTATTTATGTTACCCACGATCAAGTCGAAGCCATGACAATGGGAACAAGAATCGTGGTTATGAATAAAGGTGTTGTTCAACAAATTGACACACCTATTGAAATATATGATCATCCTCGTAATCAATTTGTGGCTTGTTTTATTGGTACACCACAAATGAATATTTTTTCCGCTAAAGGAATATGTAAAGACCAATTAGAATTAAAAATTAATGATAATATCATCTTTAATGTTAATAAAGACAAATATTTATTAGATGGCTTTGACCAAGAAAAAGAAGTAACTGTTTGTATTAGAAGCGAAGATATCATTTTAGCAAATGATGGTCTTCCAGTAATTATTAATCTAGTGGAAATGTTAGGTAGCGAAGTTCTTCTTCATGCAAAATTTGAAAATACGAATATCAATCTAACAATTAAAACACCAGAAAGAGTTAACTTTACTAATGGAAGTAAAACATTTATTCAATTTAAATTAGATAAAATTCATTTATTTGATAAAGATAATCAAGAATCATTGAGGAGAACAAAATGAAAAAACAAAAATTATTAATCATTTCTAGTTTATTATTATTTTCACAAGTTAGTGCTTGTGATCAAAATCATATTTCTACTTCATTAACCCAAAAAGAAGTTAGTAATATTTCTTTAGTTTCACTACCTACAAAATTAATTTATTACGTTAATGAAGAATTTGATATAAGTGGTGCAAAATTATTAATTACTTATCAAGATGAACAACAAGAAACTATCGATGTTACTCCTTCAATGGTTGGAAATATTAATATGTCCACTGCAGGAGAAAAAACTATCACAATTTCTTATCAAGAAAAACAAACTACTTTTACTATTACAGTAAATGAAGACACTAGAAGTGAATGTCCAATTTCTTTTATTGGTGAAAGAGAATACACTTACGATGGAACTAGTAAAGAAATTAAGTTTACTATTCCTGAAGGTGTTCAATATAAAGCTCAATATGAGCAAAATGAAGTCTTTTATTCAACAATTGAAAACGCACCTAAAGAAATTGGAAGTTATGCTTTAGTAATAAAGACAGAAGGGAATGATCAATATAAGCCAACTACTAAATGGTTTACATTTTCAATTGTCGATAATAAACCAAATGCTGTTATCACTTTTTCAGAAGAAACAATTTTCTATTATGATGGAAAACAACATTCCCCAACTTATGTAGTAGAAAATGATTTAGAAAGTTCTGTAGAATATCTTGATCCAGTAACTGATAGTTCAATTGGCTTTGATGCTCCAATTGAAATTGGAAAGTATATTCTTTCAGTAACAGTTGAGGCAACTGAAAATACAAGATTAACAAGAGCATATAAGGAATTTAGTATTGTAAAAAAAGATGAAGCAAATAAAATTACCCCAAATATTAATATTGAGCCTGGACAAAAACTAAAAATAGGAACCATTCCAACTTATACAATTACTGATGAGGATAATAATGTAATAACTGATGCTAATGTAAATATTCTATACACTTCTGATACTACTGGTTATAATTCCAATGTCTTACCTACTGAACCTGGTGATTATGGTATTACAATTACAGTAAACAAAGACGATAAATATAATCAAGCGACCATCACAACATGGTTTAGAATTCTAAGTAATGACGCTAAAAAACAATGTCCAATTACTTTTGAAGAAAAGACAGAATTATTTATTGGTGATGAAGAAATTAAATTCACAGTTCCTGAAGGAGTAAGTTACACAGCTCGTTATGAAAAAAACGAGAAATTCTATTCTAATTATGGTTCTTTACCTACTGAAACAGGAACTTATGCATTAGTAGTTACAACAAATGAAAATGATATTTATGAATCAACCACCGCTTGGATTGTCTTCAATCTTTATAAAAAACAAGATACAAATAAAACCACTTTAAAAATCAATATTGAACCTGGTCAACAATTATCTATTGGAAGCATTCCTGAATATACAATTACTGATGAGGATAACAATTCAATAACTGATGCTAATGTAAGTATTCTTTATACTTCTGATACTACTGGTTATAATTCAAATGTCTTACCTACCGAACCAGGTGATTATGGTATCACAATTACAATTAATGAAGATGATAAATATAATCAAACAACTTCTACAACATGGTTTAGAATTATAAATAATCAAAAAGCAGAATGTCCTATTTCATTTGAAGGAGATACAACTTTTACCATCGGTGAAAATAGAGAAATACAAATTATTGTTCCTGAAGGAATAAGCTATACTGCTCACTATGAAAAAGATGAAAAATTTTATTCAAATTATGGTTCTTTACCTACTGAAACAGGAGTATATTCTTTAATTGTTGATACAAATGAAACTCAATTATATAAAGCAACTCATAAATGGGTAATTATAAATATTCAACCAGCATGAATGTTAAGAAACTTTGATAACTTTGATGATTTCAATTTACCTACTAGAACTTGGGGAACAAATAACAATGGTGTTGATGCAAAAAATGTTAAATTAAATAATGGTATAGTAGAAATAACTATTGATGAAACAAATAAAGTAGGTGGAGCTTTAGAATCAAAAGACTTTTATGGACCTGGAACTTTTGAAATGGTTGCTAAAGCTGATGGAATAAGTGGAATATGCTATTCTTTATGGACTTTCTTTTATGCAGATAATGGCAATATCAATAATGAAATAGATATTGAATTCTTTGGAAAAAACAATGAAAACAATCATGTTATATATTCTTCATATACATCTGAAAGTGATTCAACTCATATTGAAGATCAATTAGATTTTAACATCAACGATAATCAATATCATTCTTATAAATTTGATTATAATTATGATAGAATTAATTATTATATTGATGATATTTTAAAAGCTACTATTACAACAAATATTCCATCTAAAAAAATGAAAGTATGGATGGGAGCATGGTGTCCAATTTGGGCAGGTGAAAACCAAAAAGGAATTTACCATTTATATATTAAATCTTTCACCTATAAAGAAAATTAAAAGGGAATTAAATTTATGTTAGAATTTGGAACAGGTGGATTTCGTGGAATAATCGCGGATGATTTTAATAAGACAAATCTTAAACTAATCGCTCAAGCTATTAGTGATATTTATCATGAAAGAAATTATCATACTCCTATCTATCTAGGATATGATTATCGTTTTATGTCAGACTATGCAAGCGTTTGGATTAGTGAAACTTTACAAGCTAATAACATTAAAGTTATTATTTCAAAAAGTGAAGTCACAACACCAGAAATCATGTATACATGCAAAAAAAATAATGTTGATTTTGGTATTATGATTACTGCCTCTCATAATCCTTATTTCTATAATGGAGTAAAAGTCTTTCAACAAGAAGGCATGGATGCGGAAAAAGTTTTAACTGATCTAATCGAAAAAAAGATTAATAGTTTAAAAGAATATAAAACTTCTCCTTTACAAGAAGGAATAAGAAATAATTTAATTAGTTATATCGACATACACGATGATTTTATAAATAATATCGCCTCATTTTTAACACCTATAAAAAATAAAAATATTAAAGTATTAATCGATCCTCTTTATGGAACAGGATCGATAACTTTAGGTCATTTACTAAATACTATGGGGATTAAAAATCCAACGATAATCCATAACACACATGACCCTCTATTTGGAGGAATGGTTCCAAATCCAACAAAAATAAACCTTATTAAAGATGCTTCTTTAGTTAAAGAAAACCATTATGATCTTGCAATAAGTACTGATTCCGATTGCGATAGATTAGGTGTTCTTGATGAAAATGGAAATTATGTTGATGCCAATGAAATACTAGCTTCTCTTTATTATTATTTAGTTAAGTATCGAGGAGAAAAAGGAGATATCGTTAAAAATCTTGCCACATCAAATCTTGTGGATAAAGTTGCTGAAAAATTAGGATATAAGTGTCATGAAGTTGATGTTGGATTTAAAAATATTTCTTCAGCAATCAAAAAATATGATGCTTTAATAGGTGGAGAATCTTCTGGTGGTCTTACCATTAGAAATTATATTTTTGGTAAAGATTCCACTTTTGCAAGTGCTTTATTTTTAGAAATGGTTTCAAATTTAAATAAACCAGTTTCAAAAATAATTAAAGAAGTAAAAGATTTTGCTTCTTTCCATTACATTATTTTAGAAGATCAGATGGATTATAAAAATAAAGAATATATTTTAAAAACCTGTAAAGAAAAGCAACCAAAATTTACTTATAAATTAAAAAATGAGGTTCATTTAAATAATAATTATAAATATTATTTTGAAGATGGTAGTTGGGCATTACTTCGCTTTTCTGGAACTGAAAAAGTAATTAGAATTTTTGTAGAAATGCCGAATTATGAAGATGCTAAAGAAAATGTAAAGATTATTAAAGATTTTGTAACTGAAATAGAAACTGTTGGAGTGTAATATATGGAAAAAGTAATAAATAATTTATTTGAACAAATCCATAGAATCGAAAACAAAGATTTAAAAGATGTTGTTTCTTTACCAGAAAAAACATATATTTTAAAAGATGATAAAATCGTTTGTTTTGATCGATTATATGGTGAATCTAGATTTCCTTATGGATATGATGGATTTTATATGTGGGCTCATTCTTCTGGATATGTTTATGCTCATGAATCAACATTTTATGTTATTTTAGCCTCTTTAGAAGGCAAAGAACCTTATATAAACTTCTATGGTGGTATCAAAAAAGAAAATAAATTTATTCCTATTTCCTTATTAGGAGTCAGTAAAAATGCTTTAGAAGAAAATGTTAAAAGATATTGTGTATATGCAAAAGAGTGTGTTTATTATTTAACTGAAATAGATTCTTTACGCTTTGCAGTACGTTTATTTGTAAATGAAAATAAACAAATTATTTGTTCTTTATATTTAAGCAATCCATCAAATAAAGAAGTTTATTTATCAAGCTATTTAAATTTATTATTTAAATATCAAAGTGCAGAATGTAATGAAACAAAATGGTTTAAAAAATGTACTTATGAAAATAGTAATTTTTATTTTGAAAGTCCTGAAGACCTTGATAGAATGACTCATATTGAAAACTATGGTTTAGTTACAAGAAATATTTCTTCAGATAATGTAAAAGTCTATAATACTACTTCAAAAATGGATTATACTGGTGGTAAAAATAATTCTTTAGCTAATTCTACTTCTTTAATAGAAGGAAAGTTTTCTTTAAATAGATTATCAACTAGATTTACTGACACATCAATTGCTGGAGATATTATCTTAACAAAAGAAAACACTCTAAAAGTTGATTATATAATTTCTTTTGCACATCAAAAAAATGATTTAATTAAACCTCCATTTAATATTGAAGAATACATTAAAAATAAAAATAAATACTATCAAAATAGAAAAAATAAATCAGGTATGATTAGTTTTAATTTTTTTGATTGGAAAGATAATAAAATCAATTCTCAATCATTAAATAAATTCTTAGATAATGTTATTTATCAAGTTGAATATTGTTCATTGACTAAAAATTCAGGCTCTATCTTTTTAGGTGTAAGAGATGTTGTTCAACAACTCGAAGCCTTATTAATGTGGCGACCAAAAGATGCAAAAAAGAAACTTTTAGAAGTATTAAATATGATTGATCCAAGTGGTAATCCACCTCGTCAATATTCTCTTCCTCCAGTAGGAGTGGATGAAACAAGAATGGACTTAAGACCATTTATTGATCAAGCAGTTTGGATAATTTCAACCATATATACATATTTAAGTTATACTAATGATTATGAATTCTTAAATGAAAAATGTGGATATTTTGAAATTAATGGACCAGCTTCTGCAAAAAGATCATTAATTGAAGATACTGTTTTAGATCATATGATTAGATTAATGAATTATTTAATTTCCAAAATTGATTATAAATACACTAATTGTTTAAGAACTATTTATGGTGATTGGAATGATGCTTTAGATGGTCTTGGAGCTAGTAGTGATTCAAATGAAGATTATGGAAGTGGAGTTTCCGTTATGGCTTCATGTCAATTCTATCAAAATTTAAATGAAATGATTGACATTTTTTCACATATTAATACTCATCAAGAATTAATTAATCAATATCAAGAAATCAAAAATAATTTAGAAAAAGGCATTATTAAACACGCTATTGTTGAAAAAGATAACAATCGAAAAATTGTTCATGGATGGGGAGACAAAGTGTCTTATTTTGTTGGTTCTTTTGATGATGTTGATCATCTTTCAAGAGATTCATTAACCTCAAATGCTTTCTTTATTTTATCTTCATTATATACAAAAGTTCCTCATATTGAAGATGATATAGTTTCTGCTTTCCATCGTTTAGATTCCAAATATGGTTTAAAAACCTTTAATCCACATTTTGAAGAAAATGTTAAAGGAGTAGGTAGAATTGTTCATCTACCAAAAGGAACCGCCGAAAATGGTGCTACATATGTACATGCAACAATGTTTGCAATTGATGCATTAATGAAAATCAATCAAACAGATTTTGCTTATACACAATTAGAAAAAGTTTTACCAATCACTCATGACCATTTATCTACAACTTCATTTGTAATGTCAAATTCATATTCGTATAACATCGAAGAGAATATGGATGGTGAATCTATGTCAGATTGGTATACAGGCTCAGCAACTGTTTTAATAAAGACTTTAGTCCATTCATTTTTTGGTATTAAACCTTCTTTAGATGGAGTAAATATTACTTTCCCTTCTACATTACCAAGTAATAAAATGAAACTTGATTTATTAATAAAAAATAAACCATTTTCTATAACTTATGAAAATAGAAATTCATCTAGAAAATGCTTCATTAATGGGGAAGAAACTAAAATTAATCAAACATTATTTTTATCAAATGACTTTTTTAAAAATAATAATATAATTAATATTATGATAATTGATTAAGAGGAAATATGATTAAAGGAATTAAAAATAGTAATATATATATTGAAAATAAAGGAATAATAAAATCCACAATTACTTTTGATAACGAAAAAATTTCATTTAAAGAAGAAGATGGTGAATATCTTACTTTAGATGATCAATACATAGTTTTACCAGGCTTTATAGATGAGCATATTCATGGATGTAATAACCATGATGCAATGGATGGAAATATTGAAGATATAAAAATCATTGCTTCATCATTAGTTCAAGAAGGTGTGACATCTTTTTTAGCTACCACGATGACCATGGATAATCCTACTATTTTAAAAGCATTAACATCTATAAAAGATTATATTGAATTAGATAATAATGCTGGAGCAAAAGTATTAGGAATTCATTTAGAAGGACCATTTATTTCACCTTTACATGCAGGTGCTCAAGATAAAAAAAATATTGTTAAATTCGATAAAGACTTATTTTCATCGTATTTAAAAGCATCAAATAATCATATTAAAGAAGTTACTCTTGCCTATGAAGAAAACCAAAATGGTATGGTTGAATACTTAGTTAACAATAATATTGTTGCTTCAATAGGTCATACTGATTGTACTTCTAGTTTATTAAAAAAAGGTATAGAAGAAGGTATAACTTGTTCAACTCATACTTATAATGCAATGCGAGGAATTCATCATCGAGAAATAGGTACTGTTGGACAAGTAATGTTAAATGATAATGTTAATTGTGAATTAATTTGTGATTTACATCATGTCAGTTTAGATGCTATAAAATTATTATTTAAAAACAAAGGAAAAGATAAAATTATATTAATTTCTGATTCTATGAGAGCTAAATACCTTTCTGAAGGTAACTATACTTTAGGAGGTTTACCTGTTATTGTTAAAGATGGTACCGCTAGACTTCATGATGGTACACTTGCAGGTTCAATCTTACAATTAAATAACGCTTTAAAAAATATTCAAAAACCATTAAATCTAACTATAGAAGAAGCAAGTGATTTAGTAAGTAAAAATCCTAGTAGAAACCTCCATTTAGATCATTTAATTGGTTCAATAAACGAAGGGAAATACGCTGATTTAACAATTGTAGATAAAGATTTTAACATTTATATGACAATTGTACATGGAAAAATTTATTATAACAAATTAAAATAATCGATATTGACATCACTTAAAAAAAATTTATAAAATATAAATGTAGTAACCTTGATAATTTTAATTACTTAAGGACTTATATTTTATCTCTTTAGGTAACACTAAAGAGATTTTTTATTATATAAGAAACTAATAAAATATAAGTGTAGTAGTTTTGATATTTTTATTATATAAAGATATATTTTCTTTAAGTAAAGCTTAAAAATATCTCGTTTAAATGATAAAGCAAAATAGAAAAGAGGTGATATAAATGGCGAATCACAAAATAATTAAGTTATCTTTAATATTTATTTTATTTAGTACAGGCTGTTCAAATGAAAAAGTATTAGAAAAAGAAAACAATGATATTGTTAATTTCCCAATTGATTTTTATGATATTGCTCTTAATTCAGTGCCAGGTCAACCAATTGTATTAACTTTAAAAGATGCTACATTTTTATGCTCAACTGAAAAAGGTTCATTTGAATCTAATAATAATGTTAATACAATCAAAGTTAATTCAGAAGAAACATTTTATTATTGTCCTATTTATAAAAATAACGATTCATCTGTTAACGTTTTTGAAGATAGTTTTATTGATATAATTATATATTCTGAAAGTAATGTTATTGGATATTCAATAATAAAAATAAATTATATTAAGCAATTCACTTGGACACCTCAATTAATAAAAGCTAGTTTATTTATTGATAATAACGAAAACATTATTAACGTAGATGAAGAAGAAGTAAAAAATATTATTAGTAGTTTTCATAATTAATTTGTTTTAACAATGAAAGGAAAATTAAATGACAAATAAAAAAACTTTTTACTTTAACTCTCATAAATAAATTAAAAAAAATCATATTCATAATAAAACAATCGCATATATATTATTTTTCTTATATAATTGATATATATAAATAAATGGAGATTAATATGATTGTAACAATAGTTTGTGATGTTTTAGGCGAAGAAAATAATGGCACCACAATTGCCGCGATGAATCTTATTAGATATCTAAAAAAACAAGGTCATATAGTTAGAATTCTTTGTGCTGATCAAAATAAAAAAGGTCAAGAAAATTGTTGGGTAGTACCAAATATGAATTTTGGTAAAACTTTAAATAAATACGTTGAAAAAGTGGGAGTAACTTTAGCAAAACCAGTTGAAGATATCATTAGAGATTGTATAAAAGGAAGCGATGTTGTTCATATTTTAATTCCTTTATACTTATCAATGAATGCAATAAAAATTGCTAAAGAATATGATATTCCAATGACTGCAAGCTTTCATATGCAAGCAGAAAATTTAACTAGCTATTTCAAATTAAATAATGTTAAATTTATTAATGCTGCAGTCTATAAAATTATTTATAAATATGTTTATCAATATGTCGACAAAATTCATTTTCCAACTAAATTTATTGAAGAAATATTTGAAAAAAATATTAAAAAAACTACACCAGGATGTGTTATTTCTAATGGTGTTAATGATTATGTCAAAAAAGAATTCAAACAAAAGCCTCTTGAATTTCAAGATAAAATTATCATTTTAACTACTGGAAGATACGCTAGAGAAAAATCACAAGATACATTAATAAAAGCAATTTATCATTCAAAATATAAAGATAAAATTCAATTAATTTTAGGTGGACAAGGAATCAAAGAAAAAGAATATCGAAAACTTGCTAAAAATTTACCAGTTCAACCTTTATTTAAATTCTATTCAAGAACAGAAATTATTGATGTTTTAAACTATTCAGATATCTATGTTCATCCCGCAGAAATTGAACTTGAAGGTATTTCATGTATAGAAGCCATTGCATGTGGAAAATTAACAATTGTATCTAATTCAAAATTATCTGCTACTAAAGAATTTGCCGTTGATGAAAGATGTATCTTTAAATGTAGAAAGCCAAAAGATTTAGCTAGAGTCATTGATTATTGGATTGATCACCCTGAAGAAAAGAAAATCATTGAAGATAAATACTTACATTCTGCTTTAGCATTTAACCAAGAAAAATGTATGGAAAAGATGGAACAAATGCTCTTTGATGCAATTAAAGTTCATAAAAATCAAGAAAAATAATTCTTGATTTTTTTAAAATTGTGAGGTAATTATAATGAATTTTTTCTCTTTTAATCAAATTAAACCATTAGGTTGGATGAAAACTATTTTACAAACGCAAAAAAATGGTTTAAGTGGAAATTTATATAAAATTTGGCCTGATATTAAAAATAGTAAATGGTTAGGTGGTAATAAAGAAGGATGGGAAAGATTACCATATTATTTAGATGGTTTTATCCCTTTAGTTTACTTATTAAATGATGAAGAAGATAAATTAATTATCAAAAAATACATTGATACAATTTTATCACACCAACAAGAAGATGGTTGGCTATGTCCATGTAAAAAAGAAGAAAGAGAAAGTTATGATTTATGGGGATTATTTCTTATTTTAAAAGTTTTAATTGTCTATTATGAATGTTCAAATGATGAAAGAATTGAAGAATGCATATATAAAGCCTTAAAAAACTTATCAATCCATCTCAAAACACATACTTTATTTAATTGGGCTAGTGCTAGATGGTTTGAATGTTATATACCAATAATTTGGATTTATAATAAAAGAAAAGAAGATTGGCTTTTAGATCTTGCTAGTAGATTAAAAGCCCAAGGATTAGACTATTTATCTAGTTCCCCAATTTGGAAAAAAACTGAAAACGTTTGGAGTTATGAAACACATGTTGTTAACATTTCTATGGCATTAAAAGCTGAAGCCTTATATTCAACTTTATTTAATAAAAAAACGAATAATGAAGCAAAAAAATTATTAAAAATTATAGATAAATATCATTCAAATGTATATGGACATTTTAATGGTGATGAATGTTTAGGTGGTACTTCACCTACTAGAGGCAGCGAATTATGTGGAATAGTTGAAGCGATGTATAGCTATGAATTATTATTTTTATTAACTAAAGACTCCACATATTTAGATCGATTAGATTTATTAACATTCAATGGATTACCTGCCACTATTTCTTCAGACATGTGGACACATCAATATGATCAAATGGTTAATCAAATTGCTTGTGTAAAATTTAAAAAATCACCATTTGGCACAAATTCAAATGAATCAAATTTATTTGGATTAGAACCAAACTTTGGCTGCTGCACTGCTAATTTCTCTCAAGGATGGCCAAAATATCTTAGAAGTGTGATTTTACAAGATAATAACGATTTAATCATCACATCTTGTGTTCCTTTTGCTTTAAAAAATAATGATTATGATTTAATCGTAAATAGTGAATTTCCATTTAGAAAAAGAATTAATATTGAACTAAAGACAAATAAAAAATGCACTCTAAAAATAAGAATACCTCAAAATTATGAAGTTAATACTTCTTATAAAGTTGAAAACAATTATTTAACAGTTAATGTTAATGAACATGTTAATTTTTCTTTTGAATTAATACCTTTACTAAAGTTAGAAAAAAGACCTTCTTCATTATATTCTTTAAAATATGGATCATTAATTTTTGCTTTACCAATCAAAGAAAAAAAAGTTATGCATGAATATATAAAAGATGGGGTCGAAAGAAAATTTCCATATTGTGATTTTGAAATTTTTCCTCTTTCTAATTGGAAATATGGTTTTACATCATTTACCAATTTTGAAATTATTGAAAAAGAATATACTAACCCTTTTTCTAGAAATAACCCACCTTTACAAATAAAAACAAGTCTTGCCCCTATTATTTGGGATGAGCAAGACTTAATATGCAGTGATAAACCTACAAAAATTAGAACTAATGAAAATGAAGTAAAATATCTTCAACCATATGGTTCAACTACTTTAAGAGTAACTGAATTACCATTTATTAAAAATTAATTTAAAAAAATTTATAAATATAGTTTAAAATATACATGAGGATTTAATTATGAAACAATGCTTATTATTTGATTTAGATGGAACATTATGGGACGCTCTTGAACCAATAACAACTAGTTGGAATCAAGCCATGAAAAAATATAATTATCAATATGATTTAGATACAATTAAATCATTTATGGGACTAACTCCAAAAGAAACTTGTCCTCTTGCTTTTAAAAATCATTCTTTAGAAGAAGGTTTAAAATTATTTGATATCGTTTTAAAAGCTGAAATTGATTATTTAAGTAAAAATCCTGGCAAAATATATCCTAATGAAGACGAAGTTTTGTCTTTATTAAAAGAAAAATATGATCTATTTATCGTTTCTAATTGTGATAAAGGATATATTGAAAATTATTTAAATGCTTGCCAAAAAACACAATATTTTACTGATCATGTTTGTGTAGGAGATACTTTATTAGATAAATGGCAAAATATTTTATATTTAAAAAAGAAATATCAAATTGATGAGATAATTTATATTGGTGACACCTTAAAAGATAAAATCGAAGCAAATAAAGCAAATGTAAAATTTATTCACGCTAATTATGGATTTGGAAAAATTGATAATGAAGAAAATGAAATAAATTCTTTATATGAACTAATTCCTCTTGTAGAAAAATTATTTAATCATCAACCATTAACAAAAAAAGAAGTAATTGATAATATTAATCCTTTAATTTTAAAAGGAGTTTGCCATCGTGGTCTTCATAATTCATTATATATTGAAAATGGTTTAAAAGCCTTTGAATGTGCCTTAACGCGTCATATGGCTATTGAACTAGATGTACATTTAAGTAAAGATAAAAAAATAATTGTTTGTCATGATTCATTTTTAAAAAGAGTCACTAATAAAGATGGGATTATTGAAGAATTAACATTAGAAGAAATAAAAAATAATTATATTTTATTAGATGGTGAAAAAATACCAACCTTAGATGAAGTATTATCTTTATTAAATGAGCAAATTCCTATTGTTTTAGAATTAAAAACATACAATGATAATTACATTGAATTAGCAAAATATGTTAAAGAAAAATTATCACTAATCAAAGATAAGAAAAACATTATGCTAATTTCTTTTGATCCACGTGCTTTACTTCAATTTAATAATGAAGGATTTATGAGATCATTATTATTAGGTTCCACAAATGATGTTACTTTTAAATATTATAATTATTTTGAAAGCATTGATATATATCATGAAATGTTAAAAGAAGATATTATTAAACAATATCAAAAAAATCATTTTGTTAATGTTTGGACAATAAATTCTAAAGATTTATATAATAAAGTTATTAATCAAGTGGATACAATAACTTTTGAAAATTTTTTAATAGACAAATAATATGGATATTACGGGGTTAAAATATTTAGATGAAAAGATTACTTCATATTATTTTTGCTTAGGAAACAAAAATATTCTTTTTGATTTTGGAAATAATACAATTAATTTACAAATATTAGCAAAACTTGATATTATTTTCATTTCCCATTATCATTATGATCATATTTTAGGACTAATCGATAATATTGAAAATTTATCATCTAATTGCTTAATATATATGACTAATACAACTTTTGAAATAATTGTTCAAATAATAAAAGATTTACCAATTAATAATACATTAAAACAAAATAAAATTAATAAATTATCTAAATTACTTAGAATTGCTTATTTCAATAAAGAAAATAATATTGAAAATTTATATTTTAAATTTTATCGTTCTGGGCATACTTTTGGTGGATATATGCTATATATAAAAGATCAAAAAGATAAATTATTTTTTTCATCTGATATGGATTATGTTAAAAACGATTTTGATAGACAATATTATATTGACCAAAAATTAGATGTTGATTTTGCTATTTTAGATGGAACAAAAATAGATAATAATTCTTTTAAATTTAATAAAATTAATTCAATAAAATTTAATGATATAAACAATTTGTATCTTTTTTGCAAATTAGAAAAAGCAATTTTTATTGCAAAAAATCTTTCTGAAAAATATCCTAAAACATATATTATCTATGATTATGATTTAGAACCTTATATTAATATTTTTTATAAAAACGGATATGATTGCTTCTTCGACAAAGAAAACATTATAACTCATAGTTTTTATAAATATATTAGCAACAATTCACCAATTATCATATTATCAACAATTAAAAGAAGTAATACTCAATTCTTTCCGGATAATCTTTTTTCATTACATATCACAAGTAATGATCGACTTGAATTAATAAAAAAATATTTCAATAAAAACACTCAAATTATATTAACTCACTACAACAAAGAAATATCCAATTTAAATGAATATTGTAAAAATAATAATTTTTTATGTATCAAAGAAGGAAACAATCATTATGAAAAATAAATATATTATTATGATTTATGATTTATGTATTGATATCTTAAAAAAAGAAGATGATAAATTATTATTAATAAAAGAAAATATCCAATCAAAATTAAGTTATGATAATACCCTATCAAACCAAATAATATTAGATGATTTTGCTAAAACAATTTATCCAACATTTACATATTATTATTTTCAAGAAAATAAAACATTAAATTTTAATATTTCATATTTTATTACCAAAAATATAGTGATTCTTATCGATAAATGCATCGATTTTATTAATAAAAATGATAGTAACAAAAAAGAAATAATTGTCTATAATGCGACAAATACAGTAGTTAATTATACATTTATCAATGATTTAAATATTAACTATTTAAAAGGATATTCTAATTTTGCTGCAGAAATTCAAAGTTTATTTAATTTATTCAATGAAAAAAGAGAAGTTGTAATTATTACTGATTTATTTATTACTTCCGCTTTTAGTGGAGATTATAATTTAGATTCTTTAGTTAATATAAAAAACTTAGTGGAAACAAAATTAAGAAGTGAATATTTGTTTTTATCAAATTATCCAAACGATATTGTTAATCAAATAATAAATTCAATTATAATAGAAACAATAAAAGATAATAGACAAAATCAATTTATTTATCAAGACAATATTATTAACTTATCAGATGATGATTTCTCTCAAATTGAACAATTTTTTTTAAATGATATCACTAATAAATTAAAAGAAAAAACAAATTGCCTATTTTTAAATTTAATAAAACAAAAAAGAATGAATAATTTATTAAAAAGCACATTAAAAAATTATACTTTTATTAATTTTCAAAAATTACTCATTCCTTTATATGATTATCATAAAATCAATAATTCTTTTAACGAAACATTATTACCAAGATTATCAAAAAATTATAAAGATAAATTATTATTTATTAATTTATCCAATACAAAAAATAATGACTATTTGAAAAATACTGAAAAAACAGAATTTGCTAAAAGATTAAAAAGATTAATTGAAATGAATAAAGATTTATTACAAGAAACAACAAAATAAAAAAGGATTCAATTCACTTAAGAATCAAACCCTTTAATATTTAAAGTTAAATTATTTTCTAGGACCAGCAGAAACTAATGCTTTACCAGCAGGATTTCCTTCATATTTAGCGAAGTTCTTAATAAATCTACCTGCTAAATCTTCTGCTCTTCTATTCCATTCTTCTTTATCAGCATATGTATCTCTTGGATCAAGAATCTTTGGATCAACTCCTGGTAATGAAGTAGGAACTTCAAAATCAAAATAAGGAATTTTCTTTGTTTCTGATTTTAAGATTGAGCCATCTAAAATAGCATCGATAATACCACGTGTATCTTTAATAGAAATACGTTTACCAGTTCCATTCCAACCAGTATTAACTAAGTAAGCTTTAGCGCCACTCATTTGCATTTTTCTTACTAATTCGTGAGCATATTTAGTTGGATGTAATTCAAGGAATGCTTGACCAAAGCAAGCTGAGAATGTTGGAGTAGGTTCAGTAATACCTCTTTCTGTACCAGCAAGTTTTGCTGTAAATCCAGATAAGAAATAATATTGAGTTTGTTCAGGAGTTAAAATTGATACTGGAGGTAAAACACCGAATGCATCAGCAGATAAGAAAATAACATTTTTAGCTGCTGGAGCAGATGAAATAGGACGAACAATATTTTTAATATGATCAATTGGATAAGAAACACGTGTATTTTCTGTAACACTCTTATCAGCAAAATCAATCTTACCATCTTTATCTAATGTAACATTTTCAAGTAATGCATTACGTTTAATAGCATTATAAATATCTGGTTCAGAATCTTTATCAAGGTTAATAACCTTTGCATAACATCCACCTTCAAAGTTAAAGACACCATTGTCATCCCAACCATGCTCATCATCACCAATTAATAAACGTTTTGGATCAGTTGAAAGAGTTGTTTTACCAGTTCCTGATAATCCGAAGAAAATAGCAGTATTTTCACCATTCATATCAGTATTAGCAGAACAGTGCATTGAAGCAATACCTTTTAAAGGTAAATAGTAGTTCATCATTGAGAACATACCTTTTTTCATTTCTCCACCATACCAAGTATTAACAATAACTTGTTCACGGCTTGTAATATTAAACATAACAGCTGTTTCAGAATTTAAACCTAATTCTTTATAATTTTCAACTTTTGCTTTTGATGCATTATAAACAACAAAATCAGGTTCAAAACTTTCTAATTCTTCTGCAGTTGGTTTAATAAACATATTTCTAATAAAGTGAGCTTGCCATGCGACTTCAACAATGAATCTAACAGCCATACGTGTATCTTTATTAGCGCCACAGAAAGCATCAACTACAAATAATCTTTTATTTGACAATTCTTTTTTAGCAATTTCTTTAACAGCATTCCAAGCTTCAATTGATGCAGGGTGATTATCATTTTTATATTCATCAGATGTCCACCAAATTGTATTTTTTGAATTTTCATCAACAACAATAAATTTATCTTTTGGAGAACGACCTGTATAAATACCAGTCATAACATTAACTGCGCCAAGTTCACTTACTTGACCTTTTTCATAACCAACAAGACTTGGTTTAGTTTCTTCTTCAAATAATAATTCGTAAGAAGGATTGTAAACTATTTCTGTTGTGCCAGTAATTCCATACTTACTTAAATCAATTTTTTTCATTTTAATTTAACCTCTCTTTATATTAAGAATTAATAGGTAATTCTTTACCCGAATTAATTCTAGCACGATAAATATCATTAAATAAATAAAAAAATATCTTTTTTTGTAAAATCAACAAAATATTATATTTTGTAGTTATTTTTTACAAACTTATTAGTATATTTATCCAAAAATAAAATCATAAAAGCACTAAATTTTATTTAAAATATCAATTTAAGATGATAATATGATTAAAAAAAGAGGATTTGCAAAATGAAAGAGTTAGAAGAAAGAATTTTACAAGATGGAATTATTATTAATAATGAAATATTAAAAATCGATTCATTTATTAACCATCAAATCGATGTTAATTTATTAAATGATATTTCTAAATATATTGCTCAAAATTTTTCTGATATTAATAAGATTTTAACAATTGAAACAAGTGGAATTGCTTTTGCAATTGGTGTTTCTCAACAATTTGGAAATGTCCCTGTCGTATTTGCCAAAAAATCAGCATCAAAAATTGTTGATTTAAATAATGTTTATACCTCAAAAGTTCATTCCTTTACTAAAAACACCAATAATATTATTTGTGTTGATAAAAGATTTTTATCTAAAAATGATAAAATTTTAATCGTAGATGATTTTTTAGCGGAAGGAAATGCTTCTCTTGGTTTAATTGATTTATGTAAGCAAGCAGGTGCAGAAATTAAAGGTGTAGCAATTGTTGTTGAAAAAAGATTTCAAGGTGGAAGAACAAAAATTGAACAAAAAGGTATAAAAGTTTTATCTTGCGCTTCAATTGATCATTTTGAAAATGGTACAATCGTTTTTTCAAAAGACTAGTATTTATATATATATAAATAAAAATTTTAAAAAAATAGTGTAAACGATTACATTATTTTTTTTTACATTTTTTGTAGAAAAATAAATCTTTTTTCTTTTATAATAAACTTGTCGAAATTAAGTAGACAATTCGTATAATTACCCTAATCGGTGGGAAAGTCTCTACGCTGGACCGTAATTCAGCACTACGAATAAAGATCTATATTTTTATATTTGTCTTTATATAATAGACTTTCTTTTTACTTTTAGGAAAAAGGAGAAAGAAAATATATGAAAAAAACAATCAAAACGATCTTACTAACATCAGTCTTAGTAACAGGTGGAGCAATCGCTTTAACTTCTTGTGGTGAAGAAACTGCAAAAACTAAAGTTGGTTTAATTTGCTTACACGACAGTAACTCAACTTACGACAAAAACTTTATTGATGCATTCAATGCAGCATGTGAAGCAAAAGGTGTTGAAGCTGTTATAAAAACTGGTATTCCAGAAAGTTCAAAAGTTACAGAAACTGCTGATGATTTAGTTGATCAAGGTTGTAAATTTATTTTTGCTGATTCATTTGGTCATGAATCTCACTTACTTGCATCTGCTAAAAAAGCTCCGGATGTTCAATTTTCCCATGCTACAGGTACAATGGCACATACAGAAAATCAAGATAACTTCCATAATGCTTTTGCTTCAATTTATGAAGGAAGATATTTAGCTGGTGTTGCTGCTGGTTTAAAATTAAAAGAAATGACAGAAAAAAATCCAGAAACATCACATAAAATCGGTTATGTTGGTGCTTTCCCATACGCTGAAGTTAAATCTGGTTATACTTCTTATTTCTTAGGTGTACAATCAATTGTTAGTGATGTTACAATGGAAGTTACATTCACTTCTTCTTGGTATGATGAAACAGCAGAAAAGAATTCTGCATATAGTTTAATTAATAGAGGATGTTCAATTATTTCTCAACACGCTGACTCTCTTGGAGCTCCAACAGCATGTCAAGATAAGACAGTTCCAAATGTTTCATACAATGGTTCAACAAAAAACGCTGGTCCAGATTCATATCTTGTCTCTTCAAGAATTAACTGGCAACCATATTTCGAATATTGTTTTGATGCAGTTTTAAATGGCAAAGAAATTGCTAAAGACTGGACAGGTGATTTAGGAGACACTCTTTATAATGGTTCAGTTTGTTTAGCTGAATTAGGTAATATTGTTGCTGAAGGTACAGAAAAAAAATTAAATGAAGTTCATTCTCAATTAAAATCAGGCGCTTTAAAAGTCTTTGATTGTTCAAAATTCACAGTTAAAGGTGAACATTTAACTACATATATGGCTGATGTTAATTCTGATCCAAAATATGAAAAAGATACACAAGTTATTAAAACTGAAAATGGTGTAACATATTTTGCTGAATCTGAATTCCGTTCTGCACCATATTTCGATATTGATATTGACGGAATTACTTTATTAACTTCAAACCAATAATCTAAAAATTATTTACTACCCAAGAGTTAATATGGACTCTTGGGTTTTCATGTTTATAGGAGCGAACAAATGACAACTTCTCAAAATAAAAATATTGCTGTTTCATTTAAAAATATCACTAAAAAATTTGGTTCAAATATTGCTAATAACAATATTTCTTTTGATATTTATGAAGGCGAAATTATTTCTTTACTTGGAGAAAACGGATCAGGAAAAACGACATTGATGAATATGTTATCTGGTATTTATTACCAAGATGAAGGACAAATTATTATTAATGGTCAAGTTGCTAATATTCTTTCTCCTCATGATGCTTTTAAATATAAAATTGGCATGATTCATCAACATTTTAAACTTGTAGATACTTTTACTTGTTTAGAAAACATTGTTCTTGGTATTGAAGATAAAGAAAAATCAAAAATAAAAAATGCTAAAAATTTAGCTAATGAAATTATTTCTAAATATGGTTTTATTTTAGATTTAAATAAAAAAGTTTATGAAATGTCAGTTTCAGAAAAACAAACATTAGAAATTATTAAGGTTTTATATCGTGGAGCAAATATTTTAATTCTAGATGAACCAACTGCTGTATTAACTCCTAGTGAAATAAAAAAACTATTTGCTGTTTTAAAAAACATGAAAAATGATGGTAAATCTATTATCATCATTACTCATAAATTAAATGAAGTAATGGAAATTTCTGATCGAGTCGCTGTTTTAAGAAAAGGTGAATATATAGGCACAGTTCTTACAAGCGAAACTAATGAAATGAAATTAACTGAAATGATGGTTGGAAAAAAAGTCGAATTAAATATCAATAGAAATGATGTTGTAAATCCAACTGATCGTTTAGTGGTAAAAAATTTAACTTGTAAAAATAGTGATAATCTTAAAGTCCTTGATAATATTTCTTTTACTGCAAGAAGTGGAGAAATATTTGGAATTGCCGGTATTTCTGGCTCTGGACAAAAAGAAATTCTTGAAGCTATTGCTGGTTTAACTAAAATTGAAAATGGTGAAATCATCTATCATAATCCTAAAACTAACGAAGAAGTTAATTTAAGAAATAAAACTCCTCTAGAAATTAGAGAGTTGGGAGTTAGATTATCATTTGTTCCTGAAGATCGTTTAGGAATGGGCCTAGTAGGAAATATGGATATTATTGATAATATGATGTTAAGAAGTTATCAAAAAGGTAATAAATTGTTTTTAAATCGTAATAAACCTACGATTCTAGCCAATAAAACAGTTTCTGAATTAGATGTAAAAACTCCTTCTTTACATACGGCAATTAGAAAATTATCTGGTGGAAATGTTCAAAAAGTTCTAGTTGGTAGAGAAATTGCTTCTTCTCCAAAAGTATTAATGGCCGCCTATCCAGTTCGTGGATTAGATATTAATTCTTCATATATTATATATAATTTATTAGATGAACAAAAGCAAAAGGGCGCTGCAGTTATCTATGTTGGTGAAGATTTAGATGTATTAATAAGCTTATGTGATCGAATCTTAGTTCTCTGTGAAGGAAAAGAAAATGGTATTATTGATGCAAGAAATACCACGAAAGAAGAAATTGGTTATTTAATGACTAACTATAAAAAGGAGCCTATACATGAATAAAAAAGAACCTTTATTTCATATTGTTAAAAGAACTAATATTTCTTGGAAAAAAAGTTTATTAATTAAAGGAATGGCTATTTTACTTGCTTTATTAGTTTGTTGTATTTTAATGCTGTTCATTGCAAACGCTAATCCATTAACTGTAATAAGTCAACTTTTTTTAGGTAATTTTGGCACTCAAAGAAGATTTTGGATTCTATTAAGAGATATGTCATTATTATTAATTGTTGGCTTAGCTTTAGTTCCTGCTTTTAAAATGAAATTCTGGAATTTAGGAGGAAATGGTCAAATATTAATGGGTTCTTTAGCCGCGATTATTTGTATGTATTATATGGGAAAAGCAGGCGTTAATGATGGAGTTATTATCTTAGTAAGTATTATTGCTAGTGTAGTAACTGGTATTATTTGGGCAGTTATTCCTTCAATTTTTAAAGCATTTTTTAATACAAATGAAACATTATTTACTTTAATGTTAAATTATGTTGCAGTTAGTTTGGTTTCTATTTTCTTAGCTATTGCTGTTAAAAGTGGTTCAGGCACTCTTGAAACCATTAAATATGGTAATTTACCTCAAATAGGAAATGATTATTTATTAACAATAATTGTAGCAATCGTTGTTTTAATATTTATGTATTGCTATTTAAAATATTCTAAACATGGTTATGAATTAACTGTCGTTGGTGAATCTGAAAAAACCGCAAAATATATTGGTATTAATGTTAAAAAAGTTATTATTAGAACCTTAGTTTTATCAGGAGCCATCTGTGGACTTGTTGGTTTACTTCTTGCTAATGGCATTAATCATTCTATCAATACAGAAAGTGCTAACAATATGGGCTTTACTGCTATTATGGTGGCATGGTTAGCCAAATTTAATCCTTTATACATGGTTGCAACCTCCTTTTTAATTACTTTCTTAACTAGAGGTATGCATCAAGTTCAAACAACCTTCAGTATTACAAATAATTCTATTGGTGATATTATTTTAGGTTTAATGTATTTCTTTATTATTGGATGTGAATTTTTCACAAATTATCAAATAATCTTTAGAAAAAAGGAGGATAAGAAAAATGTTCTTTAATGCAATTTTACCAAGCGCTATTGCGATTGCTATAGTTTTCTTATATGGTTGTATAGGCGAAATATTAATGGAAAAAGTTGGTCATTTAAATCTTGGTATCCCAGGAATTATGTGTATGGGAACTGTCGGTGGCTGTTTAGGTGTTAGCTTATATATGAGTAACTTTACTAATAATCCATTAGATGCTAATTGGTTTTTATTAGTATTAATATCCTCTATTTTATCATTTTTATTTGCTGCTATTGGTGGGCTAATTTATGCTTTTATTACTGTTTCATTAAAATGTAATCAAAATGTTACTGGTCTTGCTTTAACTATATTTGGAGCAGGATTTGCTGATTATTTTATGAACACTTTTGATAAAACATATTTCTCTTATGCTAGTAAAATAATTCGTTATCATCTACCTTTTGGTGATAACTTAGGTGCTTTTGGAAATATTTTTATTAATCATGGTATTTTTGTTTATCTTGCAATTGTTTTAGCAATTGTTGCTTCAATTGTTTTAAAGAAAACAAAAGTTGGTTTATCTTTAAGAGCTATTGGTGAAAATCCTGCTACTGCAGATGCTGCTGGAATCAATATTACAAAATATAAATACTTAACAATTTTAATTGGTTCAGGAATCTCTGGATTAGGTGGCTTGTTCTATGTTATGGATTATGTCGGTGGAAGCTGGGAAAATTCATTTACTATTCAATCATTTGGTTGGCTAGCTATTGCTTTAGTTATCTTTAGTATTTGGAAACCAATTGTAGCTATCTTTGGTTCTATTGTATTTGGATTTTTATATGTTGCTCCAAGTTTTATAACTGGCATTTCTTCTGTTGAAAAATATGTTTTAGGAATGCTACCTTATATTGTTACAATTATTGTTTTAGTTATTACAAGTATTGTTGGTAAGCAAAGTGTTCAACCACCTGCTGCCTTAGGAAATTCTTATTTCCGTGAAGATCGTTAGGAGAATATCTATGAGCTATGATTTTAAAAATTTTGGTGAATTATTATTTGATAATAATAAAATGAAAGAACGTCTTCCTACACCAATCTATCAACGTTTTATTGATGCTTATAATCACGAATCACCTCTTGATGCAGAAGTAGCTGATGTTATTGCACACAATATGAAATTATGGGCACTTGAACATGGTTGTACTCATTATACCCACTGGTTTCATCCTTTAAGTGGAACTACTGCTGAAAAACACAATTCTTTTATTGAAAACATTAATGGACAACCAATTGCTAGATTTAATGGTAAATCTTTAATAAAAGATGAGCCTGATGCTTCTAGTTTTCCCAATGGTGGACTAAGAGCAACCTTTGAAGCAAGAGGATATACTTATTGGGATGTTGAATCACCAGCATTTATACGTGGGCATGTATTATATATTCCAACTGTCTTTATTTCATATAAAGGAGAATCACTTGATACTAAAGGTCCATTATTAAAATCAATTGATGTTATCAATAAATCATCAACAAGATTATTAAATTTATTAGGTTATAATGTTAAAAGTGTCAAACCTTTTGCCGGTCTTGAACAAGAATATTTTTTAATTGATCGTGATGATTTTATGAAAAGAAGAGATTTATATTTAACAGGAAAAACTCTTCTTGGATTAATTCCTCCAAAAGCTCAACAATTAGAAACTCATTATTTTGGACCTATCCCACAAAGAGTAAATAAATTCATGGAAGAATTAAATAAACAATTATGGGATTTAGGAATTTATGCGAAAGCAGAACATAATGAAGTCGCTCCAGGCCAATTTGAATTAGCACCAATTTTTTCTAATGTAAATATTGCTGTTGATCAAAACATGCTTATTATGGAAATCTTACAAGATGTTGCTTTAAAAAATAATATGGTTTGTTTATTACACGAAAAGCCATATCAAGGTGTTAATGGTTCAGGAAAACATAATAACTATTCATTAATAACTGATACTGGATTAAATCTATTTGATCCAAATAAAGACAATTTAGTATTTTTAATCTTTTTATCTTCTTTAATGAAAGGTGTTGATGAATATTCTGATTTAATTAGATTATTCTCTTCTAATCCTGGTAATGATTTCCGTTTAGGTGCTTCAGAAGCTCCACCAGCTATTGTTTCGATGTATTTAAGTGATGATGTAGAAAAATATTTTGAGCCAACAAAGAAACCTTCTAAAAAATCTTCATTTAAAATGCAAACAATTTCTTCTTTACCAATGGATGATTCTGACCGTAATAGAACTTCACCAGTTGCTTTTACTGGAAATAAATTTGAATTTCGAATGTTAGGTTCATCAATGAATGCTTCTGAATTAAATATTATTGTTAATCTAAGTCTAGCAAAAGCTCTTGATGATTTTTATTTAGAATTATCTAAATATAAAGATAACCTTATTGAACATGCTAAACAAATTGCTTTTGACACATATAAAAAACATCAAAGAATTATTTTCTCAGGTAATGGATATTCTTCCTCTTGGGTTGAAGAAGCAAAAAATAGAGGATTACATAATATACCAACCTTTGTTGAAGCTATTTCTTCTTTAGATAATGAAAATGTAATTTCTTTATTTAATGAATATAATGTTTTAAATCAAAAAGAACTAGAAGCTAGAAAAGAAATTAAATATGAGAATTATTATAATATTCGCTTAATTGAAATTAAAACCTTAACGGAAATTATCTATCAACAAGTTATCCCTTCTGCAATTAAAGAATTAAATTTTATTTGTCAATGTGGTGATAAATTTATGTCAAAATCAATGTTTACTAAAGCAAATAAACTTCAAACATTTATTGATGAAGCAAGTTTACAAGCGGGAATTATTGAAGACAAAGTTAAAGAAGTTAACTTATTAAATAATTATAAAGATAAATCTTTATTTATATTAAAGCAAATTTTACCTTTATGTGATAAACTAAGATTAACCGCGGATAATCTTGAAAAATATATTTCTAAAGATTTTCAACCTTTTCCGCAATATGAACAATTATTTTTCGACATTGATTTTTAAAAGGAGTAAGTCATGCAAAATAACCCAGATACAATTATTGTATTAGATTTTGGTAGTCAATATAACCAATTAATATGCCGAAGAATTAGAGAAATGAAAGTCTATTCTCTTTTACTTCCATATTCAACAACTGCTGAAGAATTAAAAAAATACCCTTCTTTAAAAGGAATTATTCTTTCTGGAGGGCCAAATTCAGTTTATGAAGAAGGTTCATTTAGAATTGATGAAAAAATATTTTCACTTGGAGTTCCTGTTTTAGGAATTTGCTATGGAATGCAACTTATTTCACATTTAAATAAAGGTGAAATTATTCCTGGCATTAGAAAAGAATATGGTGGACAAGAAATTGAAGTATTAAATGATAGTTTACTCTTTAATCAAACACCAAAAAAACAAATCGTTTGGATGTCACATTCTGATAAAGTAAATACTTTACCTGAAGGATTTTCTTTAGTTGCTTCTTCAAGTAATACTCAATACGTTGCAATTGAAAATATTGATAAACAAATTTATGGAGTTCAATTCCATCCTGAAGTTAGAAATTCAGTTTATGGAAATAATATTTTAAGTAACTTTGTTTTTAAAATTTGTCATGCAAACGCTAATTGGTCAATGAAAAATTTTATTGAAACAAAAGTTGAAGAAATCAAAAACACTGTTCAAGATAAAAAAGTTCTTTTAGGAATTTCTGGTGGAGTTGATTCTACTGTTGCCGCAGTTTTAATTCATAGAGCCATTAAAGATAATTTAACATGTATGTTTATTGACCATGGTCTATTAAGAGAAAACGAAGCAAACGAGGTTATGGATCGCTTTGAAAAGAAATTCAACATCAAAGTAACTAAAATTGATGCTTCAAAACGCTTCTTAGAAAAATTAGATGGAATCGAAGATCCAGAAAGAAAAAGAAAAATTATTGGAAATGAATTTGTAGAAGTTTTCAATGAAGAGGCAAGCAAAATTGGCCATTATGATTTCTTAGGACAAGGTACTTTATATACTGATATCATTGAATCTGGAACCAAAACTGCAAACACTATTAAATCACATCATAATGTTGGTGGTCTTCCTGAACATATGACTTTTAAATTACTTGAACCATTAAACACATTATTTAAAGACGAAGTTAGATTACTTGGTAAAGAATTAGGCTTAGATGATGAATTTGTTTCTCGTCAACCTTTTCCAGGCCCTGGACTTGGTATTAGAGTCATTGGCGCTATTACAGAAGAAAAATTAGAAGTTGTTAGAAAATCAGACTATATTCTCCGTGATGAAATAAGAAAAGCTCATCTTGATAAAGAAATATGGCAATATTTCACTGTTTTACCAGGTTTTAAAACTGTTGGTGTTATGGGTGATAATAGAACATATATGTATACAATTGCTATTAGAGCGGTTACTTCTATTGATGGAATGACTGCTGATTATGCAAAAATCCCATATGATATTCTTGATATAATCTCTCGTAGAATCGTTAATGAAGTTCCAAAGATTAATCGTGTAGTTTTAGATATTACTTCTAAACCACCAGCCACTATTGAGTGGGAGTAGAGCAATAGATTTTGGAACTATGAACAAAATCGAATAAAATTCGAAAAGACATAAATCTTTTTCACAAGATAATATAAGAAATACTTTAATAATAGAATAAATGTTTTTATGCATCTATTCTATTTTTTATATTAAAGACTTACTTGTATTCTTGTAGGTATTGTTGGACCTCTACCCCTCAATAGTTTTATACATTCTAAATTATGGTTACTTTTTCTTAATATGTTTAACGAAGCATTTTTAGAAATATGCATTAAAAATTGTAATAATATTCTTTCTTCTTTATTTACTTTTAAATTATATTTAATAGTTTTAAAATTCATATCTTATTAATTTATCCTTAAATAAATAATATACTTATTAAAAAATATTATTTCCTTTCTTTGATATTTTCTTTTGATTATTATAGTATTATAAAAACAATGAAAAAAGATTAACTAATATGAATAAAAAAAGAAATGAAGAATTTGAAAATATAATTAAAGACAATATTAATGATTTATTTTTAAAAAGTAAAAAGAATAAGACTGAATTAGCTAAATATTTAAATGTTACACCAACAACAGTATGTAAATATTGTGAAGGTAGTATTACTCCTAGTATTGAATCTTTAATAAAGATTGCTAATTTTTTTAATGTCACTTTATTTGAAGTTATTGGTAGAGATAAAGATGATAATATAACTAATGATGAATATCGAGTTATTGTTGCTTATAGAAAGCAAAGTGATGATATTAAACTTGCTATTAAAAGAATTCTTAAAATTGATAATTAATTGTAATTTAATAATTAGTTTTATTTAATTACATTTTTATTTATGATTTCCTAGTTGATAAAAAAATTTATCTATAGTATAAGAATGTTGACCACATTGTAACATTTGGGTATAATATGTATAGAATAATACTATATAAATACAAGGAGGTATGTTTATGAATATTCGACCATCTGCTGCAATAAGACAAAATTATAATGAAATTGCTGAAATGTGTAAAAAAACCGGAGAACCAATTTACCTAACGAAAAATGGAGAGGGAGATTTGGTTGTAATGGACATTGAATCATTTAATCGTAGAGAACAAATGTTGAAACTTCGTGAAGAACTTTTGGCAGTTGAAGAAGATCGAATGGCTGGTAATGTTGGTTGTACGATAGACGAACTTGATGAATACCTTGATGGCATTATTGCTGAGATATAGTATATGAATATTGACCAACAATACAAAGTAATTATTTCAGACAGTGTAAGACGAATGCTTGCTTCTCACATTCGTTTTATAGCTCAAGTAAATAAAGATGCGGCAAAGGCAAAGAAAAATGAAATTATGAATGCAATGCGATCTCTTAAACAAATGCCTCAACGCTTTCCATTTTTCAATGAACCATATATCACGCCGAATAAATATCGTAAAATGTTTGTTCAAAAATGGTATATTGTTCTTTACCAAATCAAAGACGATATAGTTTATATTGACTATATCATAGACTGTCGTAAAGATTATGCTTGGCTGATGAATTAAAAATTTAATAAGATATTGAAGAATCGTCACTTATTATCGGTGGCGATTTTTATTTGTTCAAATAATAAAGGAGGAAATCTCATTGGAAATAAAAATAAATAAAGAAATAAGAAATTATATCGAATCATTTTTTTCGGATTGTCACTTAGACAATTCGTTTTTTCGTTATGTGCTTGTGTGGTAGCGTTTTGCTGTTTAAACCATATTTAGGAATAGAAACACTATCGTGGGTTTGTATTTTAGCAGCGTCACCTTTTGCTGCATTTTGTCTTTTCAAGTACAACGGAATGGTTGCTGAAAAAGCAATTTATGCTTGGTATAAATCAACATTCTTAATTCCGAAAAGTTAGTGTTTAAAAATACTAATATCTATTATTCGATGATGAAAGATTTAATTGATAAGAAAAACAAGGAGGCAATGAAAACGAAATGATTAAAACAATAGTAAATATATTAAAATAAGATAAAAAAATTGTTGTGCCAAAAGGAGTGCAAGATGCAATTACAATAAAGTCAATTTATGAAGATGGTATCTTTAAAGTTGGAAAAGATAAATATTCTAAGTCATATAAGTTTACTGATATTAATTATGCGGTTGCCAGTAAAAAAGATAAAGAAGCAATATTCTTGGAATATTCAGAACTTCTTAACTCTTTTGATAGTGGAACAACCACAAAGATCACAATTAATAATAGAAGATTAAATCGCCTTGATTTTGAAAATACAAGATATTAATGACGAATTGTTGGACAATATATCTTTAGTAACACATCTTGTTGATGATTTATATATAAAAAAATCAAATAAGTACTAAAAAATTGTATTTGTAAAACATCATAAATCCAATTTTTTGTTTAATATGTATAATGAAATGGTAGTGGCAATATGGTATAATGTTACTAACAAATTATTTCCATGTGATAGTCGATATGAATAATTATATTGAATAAACTGACTGAATTTTAGACTGCTGAAATATGAGATACTGTTATCAATAAATTTAAAAAATATTGATAGCAACCCATAAACCAAATATCACTATTCTATATAAGAATTGCAATAAAAGCTTAGATATATATAAAATAATATGTAAGTATATCGGTAAAACGCTGTTAAATAGCGTTAAAACACTTAAAATACCTTTTAAGATAAAAATGCCAATGAGTGGGAATAATTAATAAAAGTGCTTATAATTAGGCACTTTTTTTCTTTTTAATTTTTTATTATAATAACTCTAGGAGGTCATTATGAAAGAACTTAAATGGGCAATTTTAGGAGCAGGAATCATTGCTAATGAAATGGCTACTCAATTAAATAATAATGGAATAAAGATATATGCAATCGGAAATAGAACTCACCAAAAAGCAGTTGAGTTTGCTAAAAAATATCATATTGAAAAAGTATATGATAATTTTATGGAAATGTTTACTGATAAAGAAGTTGATGTAATATATATATCTACTCCTCATAACACGCATTATCAATATGTTAAAAAAGCCATTGAAAACAATAAACATGTACTAATTGAAAAATCTATTACTTTAAATAGCAAGGAATTAGATGAATTAATTTTGCTAGCTAAAAAACACAATGTTATTATTTTAGAAGCCATGACTATATATCACATGCCTTTATATAAAAAATTGCATGAGATATTATTATCAAATTCATTAGGAAAAGTTAATTTAATTACAATGAATTTTGGTAGTTATAAAGATTATGATATGACTAATCGATTCTTCAATAGATCTTTAGCTGGTGGAGCCATGCTCGATATAGGCGTGTACGCTTTATCATTTATGAGATATTTTATGTCTTCAAAACCAAATCAACTTTTATCACAAGTTAAATTTGCTCCTACTATGGTTGATGAGCAATCAGGATTATTATTAACTAATAAAGAAGGACAAATGGCTACAATAATGCTTTCACTTCATTCTAAGCAACCAAAAAGAGGTATGATATCTTGTGAAAAAGGCTTTATAGAAGTTATGGAATATCCTCGTGCTAGTGAAGCTAAAATTACATATTTAGAAAATAATAAAGTTGAAACAATTAAAGTTGGTGAAACTAAAAATGCTTTATATTATGAATATTTAGATACCGAAAAAGCAATTAATGGTGATTTAGAAAATACATATTTATCTTTTAGTAAAGATGTCATGGATTTAATGACAGAATTTAGAAAGCAATGGAATTTTACTTATCCTGAAGAAGAATAAAAGAAACACTTCTCAGCGTTTCTTTTCTTAAAGGAGGGATTATATGCAGGTAAGTTTATCACTTACATTTTACTATACGTTAAATATTTTATTAAATAGGCTATAAACGCCTATTTTTTATATTTTTTTATTATTTTGTTTTAAAGCCCAATCAAGATGTCTATAATAACTAATGCACGATACTCAATTTTGAGATTGTAGCAGGAGGATATATGATTTTATTATTAGATCTTGGTAATACTAATCTATGTATTGGTATATATCAAAATCAAACATTAATCTGTGACTTTCGAACAGATAGTGATTTGAATCGGTCTTCAGACATGTATGCTGAATTAATAAAAGGTTTCATTCTTAACTCTAACCTTTCATTAAATGATTTTGAAGGAGCAATCTTGGCCAGTGTAATTCCTTCCCTTACTGATGTTATTTGTCATGCAGTAAAAAAAATAATCAATAAGAATTGTCTTATTTTAAACAAAGGTATTAAAACAAGTCTACCAATCCGTATTGATAATCCTAACGAATTAGGAGCAGATTTAGTAGCCGATTGTGTGGGTGCAATCTCTAAATACGGCTATCCTTGTATTATTTGCGATTTAGGAACTGCTAATAAGTTACTTGTCGTTGATAATAATGGTAATTATATTGGAGGAATTATTTCTCCAGGAATAAGAACCGCTAGTAAAGCATTAACTAAAAACACTGCTTTATTACAAGATATTTCTTATAAAGCCCCTAAAAGTGTCATTGGTAAAAACACCCCTGATTCTTTAAATTCTGGTTCTATATATGGAACAATCGCTTCCATTGAAGGCTTAACAAACATGATTGAAAAAGAATTAGGCTATAAAACTAGACACATTTTAACAGGTGGAAATTCTGCTTTAATTTATCAACATATTCATAATTATGAACATGATATGTTTTTAATTTTCGAAGGATTATATCAAATTTATTTAAAAAATAGGAGTGTAGACAATGAAAAAATTAAATAAAATTACTGGTACAGCTATTTTTGGTGCCATTATTATAGTATTACAATTAATCGCTAATTACTTACCTGCAATAGGTGGAGTAAGTATTACATTAGCTTTATTTCCAATCGCTTTAGGTGCAATTATTTATGGTCCAATTTCTGGATTAATTCTAGGCTTTGTTAATGGAATAATAGTTTTAACAGCCCCAAGCACTTTAACAATCTTTTTTACTAATTATCCATGGCAAACAATATTAATTTGCTTATTAAAAACTTCTCTAGCAGGATTTGTTGCAGGATTAATTTTTAAAGCATTTAAAGGAAAACATACTTATTTAGCAGTTACTCTAGCGGCAATTTCTGTACCACTTGTTAATACTGGTTTATTTTCTATTAGTATGTTAACTTTACATCGAGAATTACTTGATCAATTAACTAGTGCTTATGGTAATGGTTATAACGCTGTTGGTTATTTATTTTTAATCTTTATTGGAATGAACTTCTTAATTGAATTTGTAATTAATGTTGCTTTAGTTCCAACTACTTATAAATTAACTAATCTTTTATTAAACAAATAAATAATTTTGTATTTAAAAAAGTGAGCCAAAACTCACTTTTTTTATAACCTTTTTTATTAAAGAATTTCTTTTATTCTTCTTACTAATTCATCACTATTAAAGTTAAATTTCTTTATCACATCATTTGCTGGAGCGCTTGCGCCAAATTCATCAACACTCATAACATGTGGAGCAAATTTATGCCATCCAAAACTTGATAACATTTCAACAGCAATTCTATGAGCATAATCTGTTTTTAATGTTTCTTTAATATATACAGGATCTTGTTTTAAGAATCTTTCTTGACACATCATAGAAACCACTCTAACATCAATACCTTCTTTAATTAATTTTTCTTGTGCTTCAATAGCAAGCGATACTTCTGATCCACTGGCAATAATAGTAAGTCTTGGTTCATCACCAATTTCTTTAGAAACAACATAGCCACCTTTTTCTACATCTTTAGAATTTGTACCAACTAAGACAGGTAATGCTTGTCTTGTTAAACAAATACAGCATGGATGATCATTTTGATTTAACATCATTCTATAAGCAGTAGCTACTTCATTAGCATCACATGGTCTATATACTTCACAATTAGGGATTGATCTTAACATTGCAAGTTGTTCAATTGGTTGATGAGTTGGACCATCTTCACCCACTGCAACAGAATCATGTGAAAATAAATAAATTGCTGGAATATGGCTTAACGCTGCCATTCTAATCGCAGGTTTAAGATAATCAGAGAATACTAAGAAGCATCCTACATAACTTCTTAATCCACCATGTAAAAGAATACCATTTTGAATAGAAGCCATTGCAAATTCACGAATACCAAAATTAATACTTCTACCACTTCTATCACTTGGAGTAAAATATTTACCTCCATCAATCTTTGTATAAACTGAACCAGCAACATCAGCAGATCCACCAATTAAATTTGGAATATTTTGATGTAATAAATTTAAAATAGTTTTTGAAGTTTGTCTACTTGCTTCTTTATAACCAACTTCATAAACCGGATTTTCTTGATAAATTGTTGTTGGTACATTATTTGTTAATGTACTAGCAATAATTTTTGCTTCTTGTGGATGAGATTTACAATATTGATTATATTTTTCTTCCCAATCTTTATAAGTTCTTTTACCACGGCTAATAAATGTATTTTCAAAATCTTTCTTAACTTCTTCTGGAACTGTAAATTCTGGATATTTATATCCATATTTTTCTTTTGCTTTTGCTCCATCTTCTGCACCTAATGGGTTACCATGAACTTTACTTGTACCTTGATTAGCTGAACCATAACCAATAATAGTATGAACCATAATTAAAGTAGGTTTAGAAGAAACTTTAGCTTTGATGATAGCTTGATCAATTGATTCAACATCATTACCATCTTTAACTTCAATAACATTCCATTCACTAGCTTCGAATCTCTTTTTAACATCTTCAGAGAATGATAAATCAAGACCACCATCTAAAGTAACATTATTTGCATCATATAATAAAATTAATTTATTTAATTTTTGATGTCCTGCAAAAGAAATTGCTTCTTGGGAAATACCTTCTTGTAAACAACCATCACCACATAAAACATAAGTATAATGATCAAAAACACTATCTGATCCTTCATAAATTCCTTTTAATGATTGTTCGGCTAAAGCAAAACCAACACCTTGAGCAATACCTTGACCAAGAGGACCTGCAGAAGCATCAACACCTGGAGTAACCCCAACTTCTGGATGACCTGGAGTAATAGAATTTAATTGTCTAAATTGTTTTAAATCATCCATTGAAACTTCATATCCACATAAATGTAACATAACATAAAGTAAGCTAGAAGCGTGTCCAGCGGATAAAACAAAACGATCACGATTAATCCAATTTGGATGAGTTGGATCAGCCTTTAAATGTCTTGTAAACAATGTGTATAAAATAGGTGCGCTACCTAAGGCCATACCTGGATGACCAGATTTTGCTTTATTAATTGTGTCAATACATAAAGCACGAATACAATTGATTGATAAGAGAGATGTTTTCATATATTTTTCCTTTAAAAAATGTCTAGAAGACTGAGCAGAATCCCAAAAGGACTCAAAGGCGGACATCTTTTCTCTACTTTAGGATTCTGTACTTAAATCTCTTTTGAGGCACAGCCTTCAACACCATAGAGATGAAAAAGATTTCCTTAAAAAATATGTCGGAATCGCAATAGTCATCTAGACAATAATATGTTAGCATATTATTTAACTTTAGTAAATTGCAAAAAAAATTTATTTGATACTTACTGATAAATAACTATTTACACAATTTTTTGCTTTTGATAAATAATCGCTTGCTTTTGTATTTAAACCTTTTAATGCATTGATAGCTCTAGAAATCGAATTACTGGTTTGACTTAATTTTGCTAAAGAATTATTAATATCTCCAAGCAATCTATCTAAAATAGATTTTTCTTCAATTTATTTATAAGCAACATCATCGCATTTATTTATTTTATTATCTATTGTTGAATCAATTTTAAATAAATCATCAACATTTGATTTATTATTAGAAATTTTACATCCACAATTAGGACAAAATTTTTCTATAGGAAAATTGTACCCACAACCCACATTCTGGGCAAAATTTACTTTTTTCATCTACTTGATGATTACAATTTGGACATGTTTTCATAAAAATCCCTTTTAATTTTTAATAGAACAAAATAATTATACTATATAATAAAAGTAAATTAAAACATTAAAAAAGATTTATATTGTAGTGTAAATTAAAAAGGCACCCTTAGATGCCATTAATTAATAAGTAAAAGCTAATGCAAATTGAGCAATAATCAATAAGTACCCAATAAACTTATATGAATTAATAACTAGTTCAGTTGGTTCATAATTATCAGTTGATGCATATTTAGTGTTAAAAGTAGTATGTAAATAATTACTAAAATACCCTATCTCATAAGCATATCTTAAAACTATAATACCAATTATACTTAATATTTGTAATATTACTAATAGTAACACTGGCATTGGTTTAAATAACACATAAAAAACAGTGGTTATAATTGATAAAACTAAAAACAATATAGTTTGAAAATTTTGAAATTTACTTTTTTCTTCTCTCATAAATTTTTCCTTATCCGTGATAGTTATAATTACCACTTATACTAATTAATTCAAATTTTAAATTAGGAAATGATAGATCATTCTGAAAAGTAAAACTAATATTATCTAATTTAGTATTTAAGTTATATTCAATTTTATCTATTGTTTTAGTAAAAGTTGATGAAGAAGTATTATCGACATTAATTTGATAAGAAAAACTTAAATCAGTTATTTCATAATAATTTGTTTTTCCAAAAACACTTATATCAGCAGTTTGATTAACATTATTACCCATTACAAAATTTGTTTTTATTGATAGTTCTATATAATTAGCGTAATTAGAAATATTTATTTCTCCTTCACCTTTATCAATTCTGTTTATAAAAGAAAGAGTTAAAACTATTATTGCAAAAATAGAAATTAATAGAGTTATTATAAACTCAAATTTATGTTCTTTTATCATATTAATTTACCATTTTTTATGAAGTTTATTTTTCATTTGAATTATTGATAAAACTATTCCAAAGACTCCAAAGAAAACACTCATAATCATGTCTTTAATAAAAGCCGCTTGAACATCTTTATCAGTTTTTAATAATTCAATTAAAACATCAAAAGCATTATAATCAGTGCCTTTTAATTCAATCAATACGATAAGATAGTACGTTAAAAACATTGAAACAACAATAAGAATAATAGTAACAATTGAAGTAATGACTGGTTTAACTTTACTTGGCTTCCCTTTCATCTTATCATATCCAAATGATGATAAATAAGCGATTAAAAAGGCAATCCAACCAGATACTAAGCCAATCACTCCACCTACTAAAATCCAAACAACTGCTCCAATTAATCCTCCACAAATTGCTCCAATAGTTCCTTGTAAATAATTATTTGGCAAAGCTTGATACTCTTTTTCAATTCGATCATTTTCTTCTTTAATTTTGAGAGCACAATTAGAATCAACTAGTATATAACTATTATCAAAATAAACTAATTCTTGTGAGGTTAAACTTTCTCCACAAATCGGACAATATTCTTTATTTTTAAAATTATAATCATTTAAATAAGTAGTAATATCATTTAAAGCTAAATCTAATTTTTTTATTGTTCCTGGAAAAGTCATTGCACTAACAAAAAATGATAATTTATTTTTAGTAATTATAGATTTAGTAAGTTTAAACTTTTCTTTTATAGCTTTTAAATAGTTATTTATACTTTCCATCTCTTCATCATTCATAAATGAAAAAATATCACATTGAATAACAATTGTTGATGTATTAGTGTAAGATATAGAAATTTGATAATTATTATAAATTCCATACACTACATCATTTCTTATTGCTAAATTTGTCTTTTTAGCGTAATTATTTAAAAAAGTATTCATTAAGTTCTCCCCAAGTTACAATATAAGTATATAAAAAATTGTTAATAAATAAAAGATACTAAATGATAATTAATTGTATCAAAACGCTTAATTTAACTTAAATCGCCTAATTTTAGGCGATTATTATTAACTAGCCAAAATAAAATAAATTTAAAAAATATATAAAAAACAATTGACATATTATTCAAGATTTAATAATATATTTGAGGTAAATAAAACCGTGGAAAGAGGAAGCGCCCGCTTCTCACCAGATTCAATTAATTGGATTGGTAAAAAGCTACAAATAAAATATGAACTTTTGTGGGCGCAGGATTCTGTGCCCATTTTTATTTTACTAGGAGGATTTTATCATAGAAAACAACAATAAATCACCAAAATTCAATAAATATGGTGATGACTTAGTCAACAATCTTATCCGTTTTCCAACTGTCTTAGTTATTGATCCTGATGGAAAACAACTTGGTGAAATGCCACGTGGAAGAGCATTACAACTCGCTGAAACATATTCATTAGACTTATTATGTGTCGCACCAAATGCTAAAGTTCCAGTCTGTAAAATTTTAGATTATGGAAAATATCGTTTCCAACAACAAAAGAAAGCTAAAGAAGCTAAAAAGAATCAAACCATTATTGAAGTAAAAGAAGTTCAATTATCTCCAGTAATCGGTGAACATGATTTACAAACAAAATTAAAACATGCTCTACGCTTCTTAGATGAAGGAAACAAAGTAAAATTAACAATGAGATTTAGAGGTAGACAATTATCTCATATGGAAATTGGACAAGAAGTAATGGATCGCTTTGTTTCTCTATGTGGAGAAAAAGCAGTTGTCGAAAAACCTGCTATTCTTGATAAAAGAACCTTAATCGTCATTTTAGCGTCAAAAGTAAAAAAATAGGAGGACAAAATCATGCCAAAAATGAAATCCAAAAAAGCTTTAACAAAAAGAGTTAAAGTAACTGGCTCAGGAAAATTAAAAAGACATTCATCTTATATTTCACACTTAAGCCATAACAAAACACACAAACAAATTCGCCATTTAAGAAAGGCAAGTATGGTATCAAAGTCAGACTACAAGAGAGTCAAAGACTTGATCCAATTATAAGGAGGTACTCGTCATGAGAGTTAAAGGTGGTACAGTTACACACGCAAGAAGAAAAAAAGTTTTAAAAAGAGCTAAAGGTTATTTTGGCTCAAAGCATCTTTTATACAAAACTGCTCACGAACAAGTAATGCATTCATTACACTATGCATATGTATCTCGTAGAACAATTAAAAGAGATTATAGAAAGCTTTGGATTGTTCGTATCAATGCAGCTTGCAGAAACTATGATATGAACTATTCAACATTAATGCACGGTTTAAAATTAGCTAACGTTAATGTTAATAGAAAAATGCTTTCTGAACTCGCTATTACTGATGAAGCAGCTTTTGCTGAATTAGTAAATGTTGCAAAAAAAGCATTAGCTAAATAAGACAAGGATTTAATCCTTGTTTTTTTTCGCCATAAATTTTAAAAATAACTCTAATAACTTATTAAATAAAGTATCATCATTTTCCACTCTAATTATTTTAGAGTTATCTTTTTCAATCATTAAAAAAGCAATTGGAATAATATTAACACCTCCAATTGTGCCACCACCAAAAGGATAATTAGAATCATTTTCAATTAAATTATTGGAAATGATTTTTTCATTTTTTGAAGAAAATTCAGATCCGCCCACTCCAAAACCAAAAGTAATTTTACTTAATGGAATAATGATTCTTTCTTCATCAATTTTTAAAGGTGAACCAATCACTTTTGATGAATCAATAATTAAATTCAAATTTTGTAAAGAATTACTTAACATCTCATTAATATCTCTTTGTGACATACTTTTTTCCTTTCATTAATGCAAAGATTATTTTAAAAACATTGATTATTAGACTAACTTCTAATTGAAATGAATTTCTTTCACTTTTTTTTAACTTATAATTTAAAGAAGGAATTCTTTTTTTTATTAATGGATAAATATTATTAATAACAAATAAAAATAAGACATTACTATATAAAAATAATTGATAATTATTTACTTTTGTTTCAATATTAATATTAACTTTCAAAAAAGAAATATATTGAATAACATTAACATTATTTTTTTCTTTACTAGAAATTAATTTATTTATTAAACGATAATATTTTTCATTTTTTAAAGAAAATATTTTTATTTTATATAATTTCATAATAAATTGATTTTCACTAATATAAAAATCAACTAATAAAAAATTTAAAAAAATAATAAAAAAGATAAGTATAATAATAACAATTTTCATATAGTTATTGTTATCTTTATAACTCATCTTTATTCAATTATTTCTTCTTTTTTTGCTTTTCTAAATCAATTACTTCTTTAGAATATTCTTCACTTTGAGGAAATAAATAAGTTGGAACATTAATTTCTTTTTTTTGTTTTTTCTTTTTGTTCATTCTTGCCTCCAAGAATAGTTTTTACAAAAGAAAAATTTTTATTAAAATAAATTATCTAAATCTTCTTCATCAGTAATTTTAACTACTTCAATATTATTAATACATTCATATATTAATTCTTCATAATTAAATTTACTTTCAAACTCTAAAACTTTTTCTTCATTAGGTTGAGTGGTTGGATCTTTTACTTCAAAAATTGTACAACAATCTTCATAAGGTCTAATTGAAATATCATAAGTATTTATTTTTCTAGCTAAATTAATAATATCAATTTTATCCTCTACCGCTAAAGGTCTAATAATTGGTAAAGAAGCAACTTTTTCAATCACTTGCATTGATTTTAAAGTCTGTGAAGCAACTTGACCAATTGATTCACCATTACAAATAACTAAATCATTATATTTTTTAGCAACAATAGAACTAATTCTATACATCATTCTTCTCATAATTGTTATCGCATATGAAACATTAACATTACGATATATTTCTTCTTGCAAATGAGTAAATGGAACAATATATAATTTAATTGAAGCTTGATAGTTAGTTAATACTTTTAGTAAATCTTTGATTTTAGTAATTACCGCGGCATTAGTATATGGTGGGGACGCAAAATGGATACATTCCATTTTCACCCCTCGTTTCATCATTAAATATGTTGCTACTGGTGAATCAATTCCTCCTGAAAGCATCATAAGACCTTTACCACCAATACCTAAAGGATATCCACCAGCTCCATATTCAACATGAGCAAATACATAAGTACAGTTTTCTCTAATAGTAATATTAATCAATAATTCTGGATTATGTACATCAACTTTATATTCAGTATTTTTTAAAACAAAAGAAGCTACTTGACGATTAATTTGATCAGAAATTAAAGGAAATGTTTTATCAACTCTTCTAGAATCAACTTTAAAAGTTTTTTTATTTTCTTCTTTAGCAAGATTTAAAGCACATTCTTCAATTTGACTCATCTCTTTATCTACTTGATAAACAGGTGAAAAAGAAAAAATGCCAGAAACATCTTTCAAGCGATGAGAAACATTTTCATAATCTTCTCCATTTAAATAAATATAGGTGTGATCATGTTTAACATCAATTTTTAATAAAGTGAATTTTCTTAAAGCATGTTTAATATTTTCACCTAAAAGACGAATAAAATCACCTTTATTTTTTCCTTTGGTCGACAATTCTCCATATCGAACCATAATAATATTTGCTTGCATATAAACTCCTTGTTATTTATTTAAGTGTACTTAAAATATTTTTTAATTCTTGATAAAATATATCAACTTCTTGAAATGTATTATCTTTACAAAATGATACTCTTATTGAATTACTAGCAACATAACTATCTTTATGCATAGCAAGAAGAACATATGATGAAGATTCTTTTTTTGATGAGCATGCCGATTTTGTAGAAACATATATCTCTTTATTTGATAAAGCTTCAGCCACCACAGAAGCCTTCTTATTAGTGTAAAAAGAAATTATAAATGGTGAACAATTATCATTAGAATTAAATTTAACTCCTGCAATAGAAGACATTTTTTCTACAAAATAATCTCTTAGTTTTTTTACGTAATCATAATTTTCTTTTTGATGAATAAATGCTAATCTAATTGCTTTCGCTAAGCTAACTTCCATTGGAACATTAGTTGTACCAGAACGATAATTAAATTGATGACCTCCCCCAGTAATAAGAGGCATTAAATCAGTATCTTTTCTTTTAATTAAAATACCAGAAAATTTAAATGAATTTATTTTATGACCAGATAAAGTAATTAAACTAACATCATGATAATCTATATTAATTTTGCCAATAGCTTGCGTAGCATCAGTATGAAAATGAATTTGAGGATAATTCTTTAATAAAGAAGCAATTTCTTCAATTGGTTGAATAGAACCTACTTCATTATTAACCGCCATAATAGACACTAAAATAGTTTCATTAGTAATTGCTTTTTTTAATTCATCAACACTAACTACTCCGTTTTCATCAACATCTAAATATGTTACTTTAAAATTAAATTCTTTTTCTAATTGTCTAAAAGTATTTAAAACAGATAAATGTTCAATTTTTGTTGTGATTATATGGTTTCCACGATTTTTATAACGGAAAGCCACTCCTTTAATAGCTAAATTATTTGATTCAGTAGCCCCTGAAGTAAAAAGAACCTCTTCATTATTACATTTAAAAAAGGAAGCAATTTGCTCTCTTGCTTTTTTTTCTAATTCACTTGCTTTTAATCCTTCTTTATGCAAAGAAGAAGAATTACCAATATAATTCTTTACTACATAATTAAAACTATCTAAAACCTCTTCATTAACTTTTGTTGTCGCGGCATTATCAAAATAAATCATTTATCTCACCATATTATTTTATGACTATTTATAATTAACAAATAGATTATTTACCTGTATCAGGTTTAATTTTTTTAATTAATGCACTTGTTTCATCAAATGTACGAATAAAATCACCTTCAAAAAATGATTTTTCCGCTCTAAGAAGAGTAGTTTTTACATCATCAAAATTTTGTCTATATGCATTAGCACGTACAACTGAATCTTCAGCATTTTTAACATTTTCTTCAATAGAAGAAATATTAGATTTTATTTCTTCAAAACAAATAGAAATTTCTTTAACTTTTTCATTTAATAAAGCTACATCAATTGGTAAATAAGAAGTTAAATCTCCACACTCATTTAATAATTGATAACACTTTTTAAAATTTTCATTAAAAGTTAAAGTTAAAGATTGTACATTTATTTTACGTAAAATAGCTTCATATTTTTTTAATTGAATAAAAGTAGATGTCATATAATCATAATCATTATTAGCGTCATCTTTCAAAGAAGTTAAATAAACATGAGTTCTTTCAATATCATCTTCAATTTTCTTCATAGAACTATCTAAATCTTTTAATTTACTTGATAAAACAGAAAATGGTTGTTGACTAGAAGCATGTACAAAAGTATCTAAATTTCTTTTAATTACACCTAATTCATTTATTTCATTTTGAATAGAATTAAGATCTTCTACACAAGTATCTTTTAATAAATAAGTTTTCTTATAATCTGGAATAACTCTTTTTAATTTAATAAATTTATTTTCAAGTTTATATGAACCATTATAAATTTCTTCATAAGAAGAAGAAAAGAATTTTTTAGAAGCAACTTCATTATCAAAATCACTATTTAAAACAATTAAAGAATCACGAATTTGATTAAGTTCACTCTCTACATTTTTAGTATGAAATTTACCTAAACGCTCATAAATTGAAGTTAAAGTTTTATCAAAAGAATCCATCAATGTTTGAAACTTTAAATGATGTAAAGGATATTTTTCTTCAATTAATTGATTATAACGATCTGAAGTTTCTTTAATACTATTTGGAATAGCTACATAAGATAAAGTACATAATTTAGGCAAAATAACAATTGCTTTACTTAAAGCAGTTAATACTCTTTCAATTTCTGGTAATTTTTCTTTTGCTTCAATATAATGCGCTCCACCAAGTAATTTTTCAGTTTCTAAAAAAGATGCTTCAAGTTTATCAAAAACATTAACAAATGAACTTTCAATATATTTTAATTCATTCTTTTTTTGTTCATACTCACTTTTAATTTCTCTAAATTCTCTTTTATACATTAACATATCTTGGCGATTATCATCATCAACATTAATTATTTCACTAAGAGAAGCATTTAATTGATTATATTTTTCCTCTAATTCTATTACTTTACTTTTAACCATATCATATTCATCTTTAATTTGATTATATTTTTTTTCTGCTAAAAGTTTTTGTAATTCAGTAACTGCTCTTCTTGCAAAAACATCTTCTTGTTGGCAAACTTCATTATACATATTTTTGTTAATATTATAGATGCTTTCATATTCAACATTACTTTGTGAAATTGAATAAACACGTTTAATATCATTACTTAATTGATCCACCAATAAAGCATGCAATTTATCATATCTTTTTGTTAAATCTTGAACTTGTCTTTTTGCATGGCGATGACCATTAATAAGTAAAAAGAATGCTACTAATAAACTAACTATTACAATAGCAATTACAACACTAAGAATTATTTTAGAAACATCATCAATTAAATAAATAAACATAAGTTAATCACCTTCATAAATTAATATAGCATTTTATTGTAAACAATAAAAGAATAAAAGTAACAAACAATTTTTTTAAATTTTACATAATTTTTTTCATCAAATTTTTACTTTTTTCATTGACATAAATTATATTACTATAGTAATATTAATAAGCATGCGATGTTAGCATATAGATACATCCTGTCCGACGAACGCTAAAAAAGTAACCTAGCTATATGGTGAAGGCGTATCATCCGAGGAAATGGGATCTATACCTATTGCTTTATCCGTATGATAAAGAAAGGAGAAAAAAAACATGTCAAGATATACAGGACCATCTTGGAAGATTTCACGTAGATTAGGATATTCAGTCCTTGAAACAGGAGTCGAACTCAAGAAAAGATCTTATGGACCAGGCCCACATGCTAAAGACAAAAGAAAGAAACCATCTGAATATGGTAAACAATTAATTGAAAAACAAAAATTAAGAGAAACTTATGGAGTATCTGAAAGACAATTCCAACGTTTATTCTTAATAGCAAAATCAACTAAAGGTGCTGTTACAGGTGTTGTCTTCATGCAAATTCTCGAATCAAGATTAGATAACTTAGTTTATCGTATGGGATTTGCTAGAACAAGACGTCAAGCTAGACAACTTGTTACACATGGTCATATCTTAGTAAACGATAAGAAACTTGATATCCCAAGTTACATTGTTAAAGTTGGTGAAACAATTTCTGTTAAAGAAACAAGTAAGAATTTAGCTATTATTAAATCATCACTTGAATCTATGCCAGCTACAGTTGCTTACGTTGAAGTTGATAAAGAAAAAGAATCTGGTAAATACATTAGACTTCCTGAAAGAAGCGAAATGTCAAAAGAAATTAACGAATCACAAATCGTTGAATTCTACAACAGAAAGTTATAATCTAGTAACTAAAAAAATTAAAGGAGATCAAATTTGGTCTCCTTTTTTATATGCATTTAAATTAATTTTATTTTCATTTTGCCTTATACAATTTTTACCAACAGAAGTTAAATTATAATAAATAACTCTTTCATTAATTCTATTTTCAACAATAAAATTATACTTTTCATTCTTTTTGATTGTTTGACTAATCGCAGAACTACTTACATTTAATTTTTTTGCTAAATCTTTATGTTTAACATTATTATTTTCTTTATATAACAGTATAATAATTTTTTTATATAAATTATCAAATGTTATATATTCATCATAATATTTATTTAAATAATTATCTTCTATTTTTAGTTTTTCATAATATATATTTAATATTTCAAAAAATGCAATCTTTTTTACATAACATTCATCGATTTCACTAATCTGCTTTCTTTTATTTAAAAATGCTTTTTTATTTTGAGTAAAAACAATATTTTTGATTTCTTCATCAAAAAAAGATATATCTTTATTTGTAATAATATCCACTAGAACATTTTCTAAATATCTACCCATTTTATCACTATTTTCTTCTGTTAATATAAAATCAAAAATTTTTTTAGCATTATCATTCATAACTCCATCTCCTTATAATAATCATATAAAAAACAACATTAGTTAACAACTACTTAATAACTTTCTATTTCATTAAATCTCAAAAAAATCTCATATTTATCTCATAATGATATAATGCTCAAGGGGCTTATTATGGAAAATAATTACATTAAAGAGTTTTTAACTCAACTAAAGGTTACAAAAAACCTAACAAACAAAACACTTTTAGCATATCAAAGTGACATAAATAATTTTATTATTTATTTAAATGAAATAGATATTTTAAAAGTAAAACAAGTTGATATATTAAATTATATTAACCACTTATCAGAAACAAAAAGACTAAAAGATCGTTCAATAAAAAGAAAAATAGTTTCATTAAAAATTTATTATAATTTTTTAGATGATAATAATTTAATATCAATTAATCCATTTAAAAAACTTAAATTCAAATTTAAACAAGAAAAAAGATTACCAAAAACCTTACAACTACAAGAAGTAAAAAAATTAATTGATTGTATTTATAAAGATTTAGAATCCGCAAAAAGTGAATACAAAATATTTGAAGCAACAAGAAATGTTGCTCTACTTGAATTATTAATTTCCACTGGAATAAGAATTTCTGAAGCAGCATTATTAAAAATACAAGACATCTCTAAAAGCGAAAAAACAATTTTAATTAATGGTAAAGGAAGAAAAGAAAGACAACTTTACATCATGAATCAAAAAGTTTTTGATAGTCTTTTTAATTGGATTAAACTTCGAAAAAAATACAATCCTAATTGTAATAATGTTTTTATTAATAAATATGGAAATCAAATATCAATTTATTCAATTGAAAACATTTTTAGAAAATATAAAAAAATGGCTAATATTAATTTAAAATCTACACCTCATTTTTTAAGACATACATTTGCTACAAATCTTCTTTCTAATGGCGCAGATTTACGTTCAGTACAAGAAATTCTTGGTCATTCATCAATATCCACGACAGAAATATACACTGAAGTATCTTCATTAAGAAAAAAGACTGTTTTAAGAAAATATAATTATAGAAATAAGTTTGATTAAATCATTTTCCCTTCAAATAATTTCAAATTTTTATAAGTTAAATTTATGTTATAAAAACATTAAAAACTTAAAGGGGAAAATAATGAAAAAAAATAAAATTTTATTAGTTTGTGCATTAGCTCTTGGATTACCTTCAGCTGTATCCAGTTTAATGCATAATGTAGAGCCTATTGTGGCTAGAGCGGAAGAAGAAGCTATATGTGAATTAACATTTCCAGATGACAATTCAAAAAATAATAAAAAGAATAATTATGATAACAAATGGGTAGCAAAAAAAGGAAATTATGAATTTGATATTATTAATGCAAATAATAATTATTGGAATAATTGGACTTTTATTAGATTTGGAATGAGAAAAGTTGATTCGATTGGAAAAATTAATTCGAAAAATGTTTTCAATAAATCAATCGATTCAATATTATTGACAATTGATTCTTCAAAAAATGTCAATTCTATTAAATTAAATGTATATAAAGATAGTTCGTTAACAAATCTTGCAGAAGAACATGTTTTAAGTGATACTAGTGCTGGCACAAAAAAAGTTAGCATAACAAATCCATCAGAAAATTATTATTATTCATTTGTTTTCGATTGTGCTAAAGGAGCAAATGGAAGTCTACAAATTTCTAAGATTGGCTTCTATGCAAAAAATGAATCTGATACAAACTATACTATTTCATTTGATTCAAACGAAGGAACATTTAATGCACCTGATAAATGGAAAACAATAACAAGTGAAATTGGATTCGAAACCGAAATTACTTTGCCAACAAAAGATGAAATCACTACACCTTATAATGGTTTACTTGAATTAATTGGTTGGACTGATGGCGAAGCAACATATAATCCTGGAGAAAAATTAAAAGTTTCAGAATCAAAAACATTTAAAGCAGTTTATAAAACTAATTTAACAATTGCAGAAGCGTTATTAATTATTGAAAAAACTGGTGAAATAGCAACAAAAATAGATTTTACTGTTTCAGGTAAAATCACTGAAATTAAAGAAGAGTATACTACCAATTACAATAATATAAGTGTTAATATTTCAGACGGAACAAACGAATTATATGTTCATAGAATGCAAGGTGGCGAAAATCTAATTATTGGTGACTTTATAACAGTCACTGGTAGTTTAATTAATTACCAAAGCAATACACCTGAATTTACCACCGGCTCAACATTTGTAATGGATTCAATTTCTGCATTCAATGCTGTTGAAACAAAAACTAATTTAAAATTTAATTATAATGAAACTACAGAAAACAATTTAACTACTTACTCAGATTTTAGCAATGTTCAAATTCAATATCAATACACATTTGATACAACTAAATATACTAATGCACAAGAAATAGGTATTTATGTAACAGATGATGAAAAATTTGATTTTGATACAACCGGTATATACGATGATAATGAATTTACTTTTGATAAAATGAAAGCTGAAACAGCAAATAGTCATAAATTCATTAATTCAAATAAAAAAGAAACATACACAGTTGGTATTAATCTTGGAGAATTAAATGAAGATTCTATATTTACAAAATTCATGGCATGTGCATATGTAAAAATTGATGGTAAATATTATTTTGCTGGAAAATCATCTCAATATGATATGTTTGATTTATTAGATGCCTATTCTAAAAAAGATGATTTAGATGAAACAAGTAAAAAAATTGTCTCTGCATTTAATACATACTTAGAAGGATTTTTACTTTAGGAGGAAACCTTAAATGAAAAAAGATTATAATTCACCTATTATGGAAATAGAAAAGAATGATTTTTCAGATGTTATTCTTACATCAGGACAAACTTTTGGTGGAAATAGCACTTGGGAAAATGATGATGTCTTTGATTGGACATTCTAATTATTAATGAAAAAATTATTTCTCTTATTAGGAATAGGATTATTGTTAATTAGTTGTGACTCGAATAATTCATCCAAATTATCTAATTCTATTTCAAAGAATACTAGTTCTAGTTCAAGTGATAGCAGTTTATCTATTACATCATCTAGTTCAAGTTCTGATAGTTCTAATGAATCAGTTTCATCAAATACTAAAAGCGAAATTGAATTACCTTGGCTATAATATTTAAAATTTTAATTAAAGGGTTTTAGTTATTAAACTGAAGCCCTTTTTGCATGCAAAAAATTTCAAATTATTGTAAGTTGATTTACTAACTAAAACATAAAAATTTAAAGGGGAAAATAATGAAAAAAAATAAAATTTTATTAGTTTGTGCGTTAGCTCTTGGATTACCTTCAGCTGTGTCCAACTTAATGCATAATGTAGAGCCTATTGTGGCTAGAGCGGCAGAAAAAATTGATACTTTTACTTCATCTAATTTTGCAGCAACTGAAAATACATATACAGATTTTAATAATGTAAAATTAAATAAAGCGGTATATGCTGGAAATACAGCAAAAAGTTCAGCTGGAGGAATACAACTTAAATCAAAAGATAGCAAATCAGGAATTGTTTCGACAACTAGTGGTGGAAAAATAAAAAGTGTCTCAATTGTTGTTGCATCAGGAAAGAACACTTTAGATATATATGCATCTAATACACCTTTTACTTCTGCTGCTGATTTATATAAAACAGCAACTCAAGGAACTAAAGTTGGTTCTTTGTCACAAACTGGTATTGTTGAAATTACTGGTGATTATACATATGTTGGTGTTCGATCAAATAAAGGAGCAATTTATTTAACAAGTATTTCTTTTACATGGGATGAAATTGAAGAAACTAAATATTCAGTAATTCTTGATGCAAATGGTGGTACATTTGATGATAAAACTTCATCAAAAGAAATTAAAACAGACTTAAATAACGATACAACAATTAATTTTTCTAATTATTCACTTAATGCTCCATATAAATATACTAAATTAACAAAATGGTTTGATGGAACAAAAGAATATGCAACAAATGCAACAATCACTGTTTCTTCAGCAACAGCATTTAAAGCACAATGGGAAGCTGAAAAAATATTAAATGTTAATGAAGCTTTAGAAATCGCAAATGATTTAAAATCAAGTGCTAATGAAATGACAACAATCAATTTTGTTATTCAAGGAATAATTAAAGAATTCGATTCAAAATATCCAGATACATTTACAATTGTTGATTCATTAAATGATAAAAATGAATTAAAAATATTTAATCCATCAACAAAAGTTGCAGATAGTAAAGCTATTGTTGGTGACAAAGTACAAGTAACAGGAAAAATACAAAATTATTCAAATACTCTTGAAATTACTGATAATCCAACATATATTGTAATGCCTAAATCTTTTGATGAAGAAATTAAAAATGTTAAACCTGTCTCAAATTTAAATTTTTCTTATACAAAAACAAGTTCTAATATTCAAACAATTACTAAAGAAGTTACAATTTCAGATGTTGCTACACTTAATGGTATTTCAAGTAATGTTAATTTAGATGAATGTTTTGTAACAGAAGATAAGTTAATTAAACTTACAGGTTCAAAAGGAAATGCAACAATTGCACCAAGATTTTGGAATTCAGGAAAAGAATTACGTACATATTTAGGAAATATTGTTACAATTAACGGTGTTGGTGATACCGAAATTAAATCAATTATTTATAATGGAACAGATGAATTGGTTAAAAATAATAACAATGAATTCGTTATAACTTCAAAAGAAACAATTACAAGTTTAAAAATTGTTTATTGCACACAAAATGTTTCTTATTCAAATTTTGACAATGTTCAATTACAATTTCAATATGCATTTGATTATAATGAAGTTCTAAATAGTGAAAAAATTGTTGAATCAGGCTTAGTTGTAACTAATGATGAAACATACGATTTTGTAGATACAAGTATAATTTCAACTGACAAATCATCAAAAGTACGTAAATTTATTAATTTAAGCGAAGATAATCAAATAAAAACTACATTTACATTAGGTATTGTTATTAACAATCTAACACAAGCAAAAGCAAGTGCAAAATTTTATGTAAAAGCATATGTCTTTGATGGTGATAATTATTATTTTACTGATAATACAAAAGTAACAAGTGTTGTTGATGAAATTAATTATTATAAAACTTTAGATACATTAACAGATGAAGCGAAATCTATAATTAATTCATTTGGTGAATATATAACAAATTTAGATTAAGATATGGAGGAAATAAACATGAAAAAATATTTTTCACCTATTATTGAAATAGAAAAAATTGATGTTGCAGAAGTAATATGTACATCTGACACAGGTAATTTTAATAATAATGCTTGGGATAATGATTATACTTGCAATGATTGGGAATTTTTAAAATAAAATAATGAAAAAAAGTATTTTGCTGTTACTTTCAATTATTTTAATTTCAGGTTGTAATAATGATAATTCAATAACTAGTTCAAGTAAATCAACAATATCTTCTAATTATGAAAGTATATCTTTAGATGATAGTATCTTTACTATAACTAATAGTGAATCAGATTCTTCAATTGAATCTAACATTACTGAATCAATAGAATTTCCTTTTCACTAATAAAAAGAATATATGTTTACCTAGAAAATAATAGGGATTACATATATTCTTTTTTATTAAAAATAAATAATTATTTTTTTAATTATTGCTAATTCTTTACTTTCTATATAAATGTGTTTAGCACTTAAATATTCTGCAAATGAATAATAATATAACTTTTCTTCTTTTTGTAAATCATATTGTGCTTTTACATTATATTTATTAATTACTCCAACATATAGTTTTGTTGGTTCATTAATTAAATATATTTCTATTTTTGTTATTACTTTTGATATTGAAAATGCAAATGAACTATTTGTTAATTCTAAATTATTATTACTTATCTTTATATTATTTGAATTATCTTGATCATATTGAAATTCAATATCATTTGAATAATTAATGCTTTCTTCAATATTATCTTTTTGAGAAAAAGTTATAACTGATAAATTCTCTTCTAATAAAGTAGTATTACTTATTTCTTCACTTGTAGTAAAACTTGTTTGTGAAGAAGATGTACTTTCGCTAGATGTGTTGTTACCACAGCTAATAAGAAGAAAAATACTTAAATATAATAATTTTTTTAATTTCATTATAAACCAAAGAAATTATTTATATCTTCAACAGTTGATTCACCAGTAGTCCCTGAAGTTAAAATTACATCTTCAAAATTTAATTTTTCAATTTCAATACTTGGCATTGTATATTCTTTTTTCATATATAAATATCTCCTTAATTAAGCTTTTGCTCCATTAACAATATTGATTGTTGTAGTTTTTGAATTATAAGTAACTCCATCAATAATTGCATAAGAGTAGAATGTAATTGTTGCAGTAAATGTTTCACTAATATTATTTAAGATTAAACTATAACTTAAATATCCATCAAGAGTAAATGTTTCATCTTCTTTATTTTCAAATACAAGTTTATTAGAATCATCAATTTTGTTATATAACTTAGTTGTTTCAACTGCATAATCTTTAGTAACATTTTTATCAGTAGATGCTAATGTGAAATTAAATCCAACATTTGATAAATTTGCAAATTTATCTTCTTTAACACTACCAACAAATCTTATACCATTTGATATATTTTCACCATTAGTCATTTTTGTAAATAAATATGAAGATTGTAAAATAGTTTCATCAACTGTTGGTTTAATTGGTTCCCATTCAAATGAAATACTATCTAAATATATTGCTCCACTATTTGAGTTGACACCTATATATTTATAGTTTTCTGTAATTGAAAGTTCTGTTTCTTTTTTATTATTTGAAATAGTACCAATTGATTTTACTTTGTTACCACTATATAAATCACTTGTTGATGATAATTTCTCATTACTTGCATATACATTTAAAATACGATTATCTGCAGTTTTTGGATTCCAAGATATTTTAACCTTCTTTATTAATCCACCACTTATTGTAGATACTATACCACTATTTTGGCTATCTCTAATTTGAATGGTATCATTTGTTGAAGCGGTATTTGTATTATACATAGCAAGGTGCTTTTTTACATTTGATTCAACATATGTTGTACTTGTAGCTAATAAATCACTTGATTTCAAAATATCTACAATAATATTAGTTTCTTCCCAACCAGCATATAAAACTAAATCACCTGTTATTTTAGTGGTTTCGTCAAATTTTTCAGTTGCTTCGCTATTGGTATACCAACCAGTAAATTTATATCCATCTCTTGCTGGATTAGTTTCTGGTAATACTACACTTTCATTTTCTATAACTATTTTTGTTTCAAATGTTGTATCAGTTCCATCATTTACTTTAAAAGAAATACTATATTTTGTTCTTGTATCTTCTAACCATTTTGCATTTAAAACAACATTCGATGTTCCTATTGTTATTTTTGTATATTTTACATCACTATCATCATACCAACCATCAAATATATAGTTTTCTTTTGTTGGAATATAATCACTTAAATCAAATTCTGTTCCTTCTTCTATAGAAAAAGACCAGTCAGTTGTTTCTTCACTGTTTGTTTTTAATGTTAAAGTATGTTTGTTTTGCACAATATTTTTAACAAATATACTTACTGATTTTTGATTTGCTTTTCCATAACAAGAAAAGATTTTACCTGTTGTTGCTGGATTATATTGAATAATATTTCTAGTATATGTTCCCTGAGCTTTTATTGTAGCGTTATTATTTGAAATAGAAATTGTCCAAGTACTATCATCTGATAATGTCTTTTCTGTTTTTAAATAATTACTCTTTGAACTAGCAGCATATAAATATCCATCTCCAACATTAAATGCCCAAGTGTTATCTTTTGTTCCTTTTTCTAATGTTATTTCTTGGAGTCCAGATACATATGACACTACTTTATTTTCATCTAAAGAAATATCGACAACACCTCTATTATTTTTGTTTTGTGTTGTACTAAGTGCAACTTTAGCATCTATATTTCCTAATATAATTGTATCACCGATTTTCAATGTTGATGCATCAGTTACTAATGAATAAGTATCACCTTCAATTGCTTTAACTTTTAATGTATTAGTTCCATTTGCTAATAATGCTGTACCAAGCATTAAGGAAGCTAACAACAAAATTTTATTATTTTTCATTATTTTCCCCTTTTAATTTTTATGTTTTAGTTAGTAAATCAACTTACAATAATTTGAAATTATTTGAAGTTAAATCTAATTAAGTAAGATTAATATGTTTAAATCTTTCTATATTAAAACATTTCTCCTTTCCCTCTCCACAAAATAGTTTATTTATTATCAATTTAAAATACAATAAATATATTGTAAAATTTCAATTTTTTTCTTATAAAATATCATATAAATCTTAAAAGTATATAATTAAATAAGAAATAAGAAAAAATCAATTTGACTTTGTAAATTTTTATGGTATTTTGTTAATAGGATTTATTAACTAAATATCTTTTATGAAGTTCATATATTTAAGAGAAAATATATTAATTTCAAAATTTATATTTATATAATGGATTCTAGAAAGAGGAAATAATGCAATATTTAAAAACTGTCCAAGATAGAATTGGATATCAATTTTGTAATGAAAATTTACTTAAACAAGCTTTTATTAGAAAAAGTTATTCTATTGAAAATGGAGGTGAGAATAACGAAGTTTTAGAGTTTATTGGTGATAAAGCTTTAGACATTTCTGTTATTAAAATAATGATAGAAAAATTTCAAAATAAAAGCATTTATTTTAAGACAACTTTTAATGAAGGTAAATTAACTGAATTAAAAACAAATCTTGTTGAGAAAAAGGCTTTATCTAGAAGCATGGATTATTTAGGATTTCATAATTTTTTATTGATGGGTAAAGGCGATCACAAAAAAGAAATTCAAAATGAAGATTCAGTGAAAGAAGATTTATTTGAATCAATCATTGGCGCGGTTACTCTTGATTGTAATTGGAATATCTCTATTATTAGTAAAGTAGTACAAAACATGATTAATTTTGATGCTTATTTTAATAATGATTTAGATTTAATAACTAATTATATTGGTTTTATTCAAGAATGGTCACAAAAAAATGAATATGGCTTACCTATTTATGAATATGAATGTATCGATTCTACTCATTTTATTTGTAAAGTTAAAATAAACACTACTTCTTTTTGCTTTGAAGGAAAAGGTGAATCAAAAGATAAAGCAAGAATGGATGCTTGTAAAAATGGGTATTTTTATTTAAAAAATAATGGTTATATAAAAAATAAGTATTTTGAAGCGGTTGGCAAATTTAATCATTTCGATTCTTTAAAACAAGTTCATATCTTAATTCAAAAAAAATTAATTGATATTCCTAAATATGAATTTATAGAAATTAATGATGGTTGGAAATGTAAAATGATTATTAATGATAAAATTTATTATTCAATTAATCAAAATAAAAAAGAAGCACAAAAAGATTGTGCTTATAAGTTTTTAAAATCATTAAATTAAAAAATCACCTTTCGGTGATTGAAAACTTTTATTAATAAGATTTTCTACGAGCCATTTCTGACTTCATCTTACGACGAAGACCTGGTTTCAAATAGAATTCTCTTTTGCGAGCTTCAGTTAAAATACCAGCTTTATTTACTTGTCTTTTAAATCTGCGAAGTGCTTCATCGAGTGATTCATTTTCACGAACGACTGTTTTTGGCATTAATGTTCACCCCTTCTTTGTTTTCAACAATGCTAATTATAAATAACAATTTATATATTTTCAACAAGAAGATAATTATTTTGTCATAATTTGTTACAAAGGTGAATAATATTAAAATTTAATAGTTAAAAATTTTGTTTTATAGATTATAATAACTATATGAAATATTGTCCTTTAAATATTTACTCTGGATATTCTTTTTTGTCTTCTAGTTTAAAAGTAGAAGATATTTTTAAGATGTGCGATAAATTAGAAATTCCTTATTTTGGAATATGTGATTTATTAAATATGCATGCCTTAAATGATATTGAAGAAAAAAAGAGTTCATATAAAGTTAATCCTTTATATGGCTCAACAATTATATATTTAGTAAATGATGAATTTCCTTTATATTTATCTTTATATGCTAGTAATGAAAAAAGTTATCAAAATTTAGTTAATATTATTTCTTATTATCCTAAGGGAATTAAAGAAAGCGAATTAATTCATTTAAAAGAAGATCTAGTGTGTATCGTTCCAACTATATCAAATAGTGAAATACTTGCTTTATTAAAAGATCATGATTTAGAGAATTTAAAAAAAGAAATTGATGTATTAAAAAATGGTTTTCGATATTTTTATTTAGGAATTGAACAATATTCAAAAGATGATTTATATTTAACTAATTTAGTTAGAACATTTGCAAAAGAAAATAATCTAAAACTAGTTGCTTTTAATAAACATTTATATTTAACAAAGCAAGATGCACTTAATTTATCTATTCTTGAAGCAATCAAAAATAATACAAAATTAAATACTAAGCAAATTGAAGGACCTTATTTTTTCTTATCAGAAAAAGGCTTATATTCTTTATATAAAAAAGAAGAAATTGAAAATACTATAGAAATAGCTAATATATGTAAAGAATTTGTATTTTTGCAAAAAAGAGGTCATTTATTATCTTATCCAATTAATGAAAATAAAAAAGAATATATTTATAAAAGATGTATTAATGTTTTAAAAGAAAAATCTTTATATAATGAAGAATATTTATCTAGATTAAAATATGAATTAAATATTATTGAGAAAATGGGATATTTAGATTATTTTTTAATTGTCCAAGATTATGTTAATTTTGCTAAAAATAATAATATTCCCGTCGGTCCAGGAAGAGGCTCTTCTGCTGGTAGTTTAATCTCATATTTATTAAATATTACAGAAGTTGATCCTCTTAAATATGATTTACTATTTGAAAGATTTTTAAATCCAAAAAGAACGTCAATGCCTGATATTGATGTTGACTTTGCGGATTATAAAAGAGATGAAGTTGTTAAATATATTTTTTCTAAATATGGATTGGATCGCTGTTGTAACATTATTACTTTTCAACAATTTGGTCCAAAACAAGCTATAAGAGATATTGGAAGAGTCTTTTCTATTAATAATAATGATATAAATACTTTAGCTACTTCTATAAAAAATAATGAATCTTTAAAAGATGCTTATAAAAACTCTCCTTCTTTTAAAGAATTATGTAAAGATGATTATTTTTTAGATATTGTAAAATTAGCCAAAAGGATTGAAGGATTACCTCGTCAAGCAAGTATTCATGCCGCAGGTATTATCATTAATAATAATTCTTTATATCATTCTCTTCCTCTTAATAAAGAAAATGATACTTTGATTAGTCAAATTGAAGCTCCTTTATTAGAAAAATTAAATTATTTAAAAATGGATATTTTAGGTTTAACTAATTTAACAATTATTGAAAATATGCAAAAATATCTAAAAAAAGATATTAATGTTAATTTAGATGATCAAAAAACCTTTTCTATTTTAAATAAAGGTTTAACTGGCGGTATATTCCAATTAGAATCATCTGGAATTACTAAATCTTTAAAAGAAGTAAGAATTAATTCATTTAATGATTTAGTCGCTTTACTTGCTTTATATCGTCCAGGACCAATGGATAATATTCCTTTATTTAGTAAAAATAAAAATGAGCATTTAAAAATAAACTATTTACATCCAAGTTTAGAAAAGATTTTATCACCAACTTATGGAGTTATTGTTTATCAAGAACAAATTATGCAAATAGTCCAAATTATTGCAAGCTATGATTTAGGAAAAGCTGATTTATTTAGAAGAGCTATTTCTAAAAAAGATATTAATAAATTAAGCCAATTAAAAGATGATTTTATTACCTCATCAATTAATAATCATATTGACAAAGAAATTGCTAATAAAATATTTAATTTAATTTATAAATTTGCTAATTATGGATTTAATAAAGCCCATTCAGTTTCTTATGCCTTAATAAGTTATAAAATGGCTTATATTAAGGCAAATTACCCTCTTTGTTATTATGCAAGTATTTTAAATCATTATGGATTTAACAATTCAAAAAGCTATGCTTTAATTAATGAATTAAATGAATTTAATATCAAATTACATTTACCTTCTATTTCAAAATCTCAAGATGAATTTGTTATTGAAGATAATTATTTATATATTCCATTTACTTTTATTAAAGGAATTAATAAAAATGTCGTGCAAGAATTAATAAAAATTCAAAAAGAAAAAATATCATCATTCTTTGAATTTATGAAATACGCTTCCAATATAAATGATGATTCTCTTATTTTGTTAATTAATGCTGGAGTTTTTGATGAATATGGTAAATCAAGAAAAACACTTTTAAACTCCATTATTAAATATCGAGAATATTATCAAAATATTTCTAATGACAGCTTATTAACTCAAGATGAATTATTATTATTTAAACCAATAATTGAAGATATTAATGATGATGAAAATGAAAAATATGAAAAAGAATATCAAGTTTTAAATATTCTTTTATCTGGTTCTTTGTTTTCTAAATATAAAGATAAAACAAAAAACATTTTACCATTATATAAACAAATAAATAACTTAAATGTTAATACTACAATTGCAGTAATAATTAATAAAATAAAAATTATTAAAACAAAAAAGAAATTAGATATGGCAATTTTAACTTGTCAAGATGATACACTTACCATTGAAGTAATTATCTTTACAAAAGCATATCAACAATATAAAAACATGATGAAAGAAAATAAATTATTTTTAATGAAAGGATATTTTAGACAAAATGAAACTGAAATTTCTTTTATTTTAGATGAATTAATAAATATGGAGGAATAAAACATGAAAAAACTTGTCGTGGTTGATGGAAATTCACTTCTTTTTAGAGCGTATTATGCTACCTCATTTACAGGAAATATTATGAGAAGGAAAGATAATTTTCCAACTAACGCTATTTTTGGCTTTACAAATATGATGAACAAAATTATCTCTTCTTTAAATGAAGAAGATTTACTTTTTGTTTCTTTTGATACAGGACACAAAACTTTCCGACATCAAGAAATGGAAACATATAAAGCTCAAAGAAAACCCATTGATGAAGATTTAAAATTACAAATTCCAGTAGCTAGAGATTTATTAAAAGCAATGGGGGTTTTTTATTATGAAAAAGAAGGATATGAAGGTGATGATCTAGCCGGTACGGTAGCTAAAATGGGAGATGAAGCATCCTTAAAAGTCTATATATACACTTCTGATAAAGACTATTTACAATTAATTAATAAAAATATCACTATTAACTTAATTAAAAAGGGATTAACTGACATTGTTGATATGGATGAAAATAAATTATATGAAACAATGGGCTTAAAACCTGATCAAATTAGAGATTACAAAGGGTTAATGGGTGATCCTAGCGATAACATTAAAGGAATTCCTGGTGTTGGTGAAAAAACCGCTTTAAAATTAATTCAAACATATGGAAGTTTAGAAAATATTATTGAAGCAATGAAAAATGAAAAATCTAAAATTGCTGAAAAAATTGTGCAAAATCAAGATTTAGGTAAATTTTGTAAGCATATTGCTACAATCGATACAAATGTTGAATTACCATTTAAATTAGATGATCTAGAATATTTAGGCTATGATTTTAATGAATTATCAACCTTTTATACTAAACAAGAATTTTATTCTTTATTAAAAAAATTAAAGAATGATTCTAAAAAAAGAATCAAAAAAACTGAACCAAAACAATGTGAATTTGAAAAAATAATTATTACTTCTTTTTCTCAATTACCAAAAAATATATCAACTTTTGTTTTAGAAACTGACGAACAAAATTATCATCATGCCATTTGTAAAAATGTTATTTTCTCTGATAATAAAAATGTTTATATTTACTCATATGATAACGCTAAAAAAGATCATGATTTTATTAATTTCATTCAAAATAAAGACATTCTTAAATCCACATTTGATTCTAAAAAAGCCTATGTTTTATTATCTAAAGATAATATTATTCTGCAAGGAATTAATTTTGATTTATTACTTGGCTCATATCTATTAGATTCTTCTTTAGAAAATGATCCAATTGTTATATGTGCTTATTTTGGGAAAAATATTTTACCTCATGAAGAAATTACTCTTTTTGATGATAACTCACTAATCTATAATTTATGCTTTGTTATTAATGAAATAAAAGATGAAGTAATAAATAAAATTAAAGAAATTAATTGTGAAGATCTCTATTTTAATATTGAATTACCTTTAGCCATTGTTTTAGCAAAAATGGAAATTGAAGGATTTCCATTAAATAAAGAAGCCTTAAATATAATCAATCAAAAATACTGTAAAATTGTTGATGATTTAACTAATCAAATAGATCAAATAGCAGGACAAAAAATTAATCTAGCTTCACCTAAACAAGTAGGTGATTTACTATTTAATAAATTAGGTTTGCCATCTAACAAAAAACAATCCACTTCTAGCGAAGTTTTAAATTCAATCAAACATCTTCATCCAATTGTACCTTTATTAATTGAACATAGAAAATACTCTAAACTTGTTTCAACATATTCATCAGCTTTAAAAGATTATATCTTCCCAGATGGAAAAATTCATGCTTTATTTAACCAAGCTTTAACCACTACTGGTAGACTATCTTCTAGTGAACCAAATTTACAAAATATATCAGTTCGTGATGAAGATGGAAAATATATTAGAAAAGCCTTCTTCTATGAAGATGAAAATTTATATTTATTAAGTTTAGATTATTCTCAAATCGAATTAAGATTACTTGCTCATATGTCAGATACTGAATCATTAATTAATATTTTCAATAATGGACATGATATCCATGCTGAAACCGCAAGAGAAATCTTCTCTATACCTGATGATCAAGAAGTACCAGACAATTTACGTCGACAAGCAAAAACCGTTAATTTTGGTATTGTTTATGGTATTTCTGACTGGGGACTAGCCGAACAATTACAATGTCCAGTTAGCGAAGCCAAAATGATTATTGATCGTTTTTATAACGCTTATCCAAATATTAAAACTTATTTTGATAAAATTATTGAAGAAGCCACTAAAAATGGCTATGTAACAACAATGTTCAATAGAAGAAGATATATTAATGAATTGAATTCTGATAATTATCAAACCAGAGAATTTGGTCGTCGCGCAGCTAAAAATGCTCCAATTCAAGGAAGTGCCGCGGATTTAATTAAAATTGCAATGATTAAAATTGATCAAGAATTATCTTCTCATCACTTAAAATCAAAATTAGTTTTACAAATTCACGATGAACTTATTTTTAAAGTTTATCAAGATGAAAAAGATATTGTTTACTCTTTAGCAAAGAAAACAATGGAAAATGTTTATCCTCTTAAAGTAAAATTGCAAGTTAATGGCGAATGTGCTAAAACATGGTATGATTGCAAATAGGAGTTTTTTATGCCTGAATTACCTGAAGTAGAAACTGTTAGAAAAAGTTTATTAAACCATATTTTAAATAGAAAAATCATTTCTATTGATATTCTTTATCCTAATATGATAAAGACAGATATAAATAGTTTTAAACCATCTTTAGAAAATGCAAAAGTAATCGATATTCAAAGAATTGGTAAATTTTTAATATTTATTTTTGATAATAATAAAGTATTAATTTCTCATCTAAGAATGGAAGGAAAATACTATTATTACAATGAAAATGAAAAAAATTCTTCTCATGCAAGAATCGTTTTTCATTTAGATAATAATGAAAAAATGATTTATGATGATACTAGAAAATTTGGTATTATGGAAGTTCATAATCTTAATGATTACAAAAATGCTGAATGCTTAGCTAAACTTGGTAAAGAACCTTTTGATGCTGATGAAAATTATTTATTTAATAAAATTCATCATTTAAAATGCGATATTAAAACAGCAATTCTTGATCAAACTATATTAACTGGAATTGGAAATATCTATGCAGATGAAACGCTTTTTGCTTCTAAAATTAACCCTTTTAGAAAAGCAAATTCAATTACTTTAGAAGAATGCAAAAAAATTATAATTAACTCTCGAAATATTTTAAATAAAGCCATCTTAGAAGGTGGATCAACAGTTTCTTCTTACCATCCAGAAAATGGTGTAGATGGAAAATTCCAATTATTATTAAATGCTTATGGAAGGAATAATTTACCTTGTAAAGTTTGCTCTTGTACAATGCACAAAGGCTATATAGGTGGTCGTGGCACTGTTTATTGTCCGCATTGTCAAAATGTTTGCTTATCTATTGGAATATATGGAAAAATAGCTTCTGGTAAATCTGAAGCACTTAAATATTGTTCTTCACTCGGTTATAAAGTTTTTTCTTGTGATGAATGTGTTAATAAATTATACACTCTTTTAGAAACTAAAAAATTTGTAATTAATTTATTTGGTGAAGCAAGTTTAACTCCTTTAGGTGGAATTGATAAACATTATATAAAAAATCAAATTAGTTCTTCTATTGAACTTAAAACAAAATTAGAGAATTATCTATATCCATTAATTAAAGAAGAAATAAAAAAATTCATTAATGAAAATAAAGAAGAAAAACTAATATTTATTGAAGTACCTTTAATGTTTGAAAGTAAATTCAACACTTTAGTTGACTATATTATTGGTATTGATGCTTCTTATCCAACTCAAATAAAAAACCTCTTATCTAGAGGTAGTAAAACACCAGATTTAGATCTTAAATTAAATCAAAATAATCAATTTGATGAATATGCATCTAAATGTGATTATTTAATTCACAACAATTCTTCTTTAGAAGATTTTCATCATAAATTAAATCAAGTTATAAATAAAATACTTTTAATGCGATAATAAAACACATTGCTTAATTATTATTTCTTTTTTATCAATTATTAAAGAATAACAATCAATTTTTAAAGAATAATAAACAATATTTCCAAATTGATCTAAATTATTTTCATCATAAATAAAAGTATAATTTTTATCATGCAAATAATTCATCAATTCACTAGAAACACCACAATTAAGATTAATAAATGATGATATGATTTGACTCTCACTTATTAAATAATTCTTTGTATATTGAAAACAATTCAAATCATTAAATAATAAAGACAAAATAATTGTTATTAAGTATTTAAATTTTTCCATAGCACACTAAAATATAATAAACATTAAACATAATAACTAATAAATATAAATAATTTAAATTTATAATATTATTCTTATGAGATTTTAAAACTACATTTTTTAAATCATTAATTTCTTCAAAATCATAGTTTTTAATTTTATTTAAATAAGTTAAATGATAAACAAGCATTAAATAATTTTTTATTTTATCATCATTATATTTCTCTTTCACAAGAAAAAATTCATTTTCGTTATGTTGATAACTAGCTTCTAATAAAGGTTTAAAATTAGCTATATCATTATTAGATAAAACATTAATCGATTTTTCAAAACTCAAAAATGGACTATAAACATTTAAATAAATAAAAAATTCAATCATTGACATTTCCATTTTATTTTTATTTAATGAATAATATTTATTTAAAACAAAAATAGCAAAGATATTTTCTACAATAAAAATAATAAATAAAATTAGTAAATATATATTACTATAATTAACATTAATAAAAAATTTTAAAAATAAAACTATGGCATTAATTTCACTTAAGTTATAAAAAACTTTATTTAAATTATCTTTATTATCTATCATCCAATCTGCATATATTAATATATCTTTAAATGCTCTTATTTTATCCTCTTTTTTTGATTCTGAAGATGATACTTCAATAAATAAAGATAAAGGACGAAAAGCAAAAATAGAGTCTAATTTTTCTAAATCATTATTGCATTGTTTTTTTATTTTAACAGGTAAATAATTAAAAGCAAAATTTATATAATCCTCCTCTTTACTTAAAAAATAATAACCTTGTAAAGATAAAGAGATAAATTCTTTAGCAATCAGCAAATTATTATAACGATTAAATAAATATTTAAACCTTAAATAAACAATTAAGCTAACTATCAAAAGAAAATAAATGTAAGTAAAATCAAATAATAATAATAAACAATAAATACCAAAATTAATTAAAAGAAATATAATAATTTTCTTTTGCATTATTTGCCTCCCTATTTAACTTTAAAACCAATAATTTTTCTTTATAACAATAAATATAATTAATTCTAATTTTGATAATTTGATCACTAAATTTAAAACTATATTCAACATTTTTATATAAATTAATATTTTTTAAATTATAATTTAAAACATTTATATAATTTTCTTTAAAAAGGAGATAATCTATTTCTTCAAGATCAAAAGAAACTAGATAAGAATCTTTAAATGCGTTAATTGCATAATATTTTAAATTATCTTGAGGAAACAAAATTATACTTAAAAAAGATATTAATAAAAAAATAACTTTCATAAATTACTCCTTGTATTATAGAATTACTCAATTAAAAGAATAGTTCTATAACATTCCTTTCTT
>ERZ1106952.53-NODE-53-length-92103-cov-15.797595_pt1 | contig 92103 bp, 89 predicted proteins | sample MGYA00403677_ERZ1106952 | MGnify/ENA primary metagenome ERZ1106952 (study PRJEB35170, sample SAMEA104062415) | human gut metagenome | biome: human gut; feature: human-associated habitat; material: faeces | place: Denmark | collected 2012-05-14 ... | reverse complement strand
GTAGGAATAGATCTGCTGATACCAAAGCTCATGCGCCACCATGTGGCTCTGCCACGAGCGCAGGCTCCCCCACGCATTGAGGATCGCCACCGTCAATCCGCTGTACGGTTTCCCCTGATTCGCCGTTTCCACGATGCCGCGGAATTCTTCACAGATCTCTCCCGCCCTTCGGACAAATTTCGGAAATTTTGCCGCGAGCGAAAGGTATCCGCCGAACCCCATCCTGTCGAAAGGTTTGCGAAGAAGCGCGCGCCGCGCCGTCGTCCAGTTCCTGTTCAGCTCCGCCACCGCGTTTTCTTCGTTTCCCTCAAAAAAGGTATCGGGGAAAAAGTAGGGCAAAAACCTGCCCTCCCTGTATCTGACGTGCGGAATCTCCGAGAGCATGCGCACCGTCACGCCGCCTCCCACACTGCCGACCACCGCGTCGAGGTCCATATCTTTGAAATATTTGCCGTAAGGTTCCGCACCGATCCAGTCATCCCCCAAAAACATCATCGCTTCTTTGCCATGCGCATGGACGACATCAACGAGCCCTTTCACGGTCGAACTGACTTTACGCTGCACAAAATCCATCCAGTCAAGAAACTTTTTGTCGGGATTGCGGAAGGGACTGTTGTAGTTGCCCGCGCGCACAAAATCTTCCGAACAGAGCGCGTAGCCGTATTCCTTCTCAAACGCGGACAAGAGCGCCGGCGAGGCAGAAAGTCCGTAGCCGAACCAATCGACATACTTTTCTTTACCCTTCTCGTTGAAAATCAGCGAAAACTGATACAGAAAAGTGGTAAAGCGTACAATGTTCGTTTCCGGATGCTGCACGCACCACTCTTCCATGTGCCGCTCTATGTACTTTGCCGTATGCGGAAAGGCAGGATCGTACATCTTCTGCTTTTCGCACGTCCAGTGGTTGGTGAGGTAGTTATAGATCTGCACGGGATGCCACACTACCTTTGCCATAAAATTGACCGTGTATTCGTGGTAAGGTTGTGCGTCTTTTACGGTGACGCACCCGCTTTTTTCGTCCGCAGACCAGTCCTTTGTCTCTCTTTCGGCAGTGCGGTCGAATACCTGCCAGTAGCCGATATTCTCCCAATCGGGTACGATCTGCTCGGGAAGATAGCCGCGCGCAACTTCGATGCGTACGGTATCCCCTTCCGCAAGTGTGCGTCCGCTCATCAGAAAGGTGCGGTGCGTCTCTTCCGGATGCGCTTTTGCCCACGCATTGTCGCCCCGCACGACAAAATAAGTATTATACACCTTATCTGCAAGCTCTGTTACATTTTGGGGAAGTTCCGTTCCGTCGCAATCGCGCACAGCGTCTGCCCCCCAAAGCCTCGCGATCTCTTTTGTCCCCTCCACAAAACTTTCGTCTGTGGGGATGGTCACTCTTCCTTTTCCCATGACTGTCCTGCCCTTTTCTTTTTTTGGAAACCTTCTGTTGGGTTTCTCGCAACGTAGAGATTATACCATCTATTTACCCACTTTGCAAGGCAATCCGAAAAAAAAATAAAAAAACCTCGATATTATCGAGGTTTTTTTGGTGAAATTGAATAATCACCCGCTATGATGGTAGCCCCACGGGGACTCGAACCCCGGTTTTCGCCGTGAGAGGGCGACGTCTTAACCGCTTGACCATGAGGCCGTAATCAAAATTGCTAAATTATTATACCATAAAGTTTTGCGTATGGCAAGCTGTTTTCAGCGCAAAACAAAACTTTTTTCACAAAAAAAGATCCGCATGTGCCGCAGAACGAAAAAGTGTTAACCCGCTTCTCGCAGGTGGGTGCGCCGCTATGCCGCTTCAGACTTTCCGTTCATAAACAGACCTTGCCTATCGGCACAGACCATTTGCAAAGCGCTCCCGAATTTCAAATGTGGATTAAGATAATTCGAACTCCGAACACCGCAGACCGTATCTACAGTTTATGTGGGGCATGCGCCCGTTGTCTTTATATTATCTATTATACTACGTTTTCCGAAAATAGCAACAGAATTGAGCAAAAAATCAATTGTAAAATTTTGCTGAAAAATGCATGGTCTGTCAGGATTTCTTCGCCGCCCGTTCGAGCGCGGTGAGATAGGCGAACATCCGGCTCTCCGAATTCAGTCCGTAGCGCGCCTCCGTCTTGTCGAGCGCGGTCTGCAGGATGGAATCTTTCGTGAAGTCCGCCGCAATCGCCACCGCCGTATCCGGCGCGATGCCGCGCGCAAGCGCGCCGACCAGGGCGCTCACATATACGTCGCCCGCGCCGTGAAAGGCTCCCTCGATTTTCTTCGTCGCATACCGCTTGACTTCACCGTTCCGGTCGGTATAATATACGGCGCTCTCCGTCCGCCCGTTTTTCACTTCGTCGCACCCCGTAACGGAAGGGCAGGGACACAGCGCCTTGAGTTTTTCGATGATCTCGCCGTAATTTTTCTCTGTTACGGAAGCGTAATCGGTGTCCGTCAGGCAGCAAGCCTCCGTGAGATTGGGTACGATGATGTCCGCAATGCGGCAAAGCCCCTTCATCTGTTCGACGAACGGCTTATCGAAATGCGCGTACAGTTTTCCGTTGTCGCCCATGACGGGGTCGACGACCATCGTCCCGCCTTCCTTCAAAAAGTCGCGCTTGATGCTCTTGACCATGTCGATCTGCTCGATACTGCCGAGGTAGCCGCTGACGATGTAGTCGTATTTCAGCCCGAGGCTCTTCCAGTGCGCGAGAATGGCAGGAATATCTTCGCTCAGATCGCGGAAAGTATAGCCTGTAAATCCGCCCGTATGAGTGGAAAGGATGGCTGTGGGCAGAATGTCGCACGTCACGCCCGAAGCCGAAATAATGGGCAGGGCAACGGTCAGGGAGCATTTTCCCACGCAGGAGATGTCGTTGACGGCTAAAACGCGCATGAATGTAACCTCGCAAGTGTTTATTGTAAAATTATACATTCGCGCGCACGATTTGTCAAACATTCGTGCGTCATGTAGTATTATTCTCTCGCCCTTCCTTTTGGATTCTGCTGAACAGTAGAGGTGTGTCGTTCGCCGTTGCGGGATAAAGCGGTGGATGCCGTTGCAAATCTATAGACAGAATATTATGAAAGAGGGCAGGTTTACCGGTTTGTAAACTGACGCATTTTCGATAAGATGACTTGCGTTTATCTTAATTGTTACAGCCTGACAAATCATAATGTAGCAAAGATGATGATATAAATAAAAAAATAACAAACAAAAAATCATTAAAACGGTAAATTTTCAGGTATTGCCTTTTTTGCAGCACTCTCCATAAAAATTGAATACAAAAACAGCGACGGGAACAAATGTTCTGTCGCTGTTCTTATCAGACCGAAATTATTTTTGTGATAAAGATTCGCTTTTAAGCGAACACGCCGCAATTGATTCAGTGTTCCAAAGATTTTTCGATGTAAGGCGCAACTTCGTCGATGTCGAGGCGGATCTGCGCCATGCTGTCGCGGTCGCGGATGGTGACGGTGTTGTTTTCCAGCGTATCGAAGTCGATGGTGACGCAGAAGGGGGTGCCGATCTCGTCCTGACGGCGGTAGCGCTTGCCGATGGAACCCGCCTCGTCGTAGGTGACCATAAACTTTTTGGAGAGCTTTTTGTACACTTCGCGCGCCTTTTCGGAAAGGTTCTTCTGCAGGGGTAGCACAGCCGCCTTGTACGCCGCCAGCGCGGGGTGGAAGTGCATCACCGTGCGCACGTCGCCGCCTTCCAGCTCTTCCTCCTCGTATGCCTCGCACAGCACCGCCAGCATCAGGCGGTCGGCGCCGATGGAATACTCGACGACGTACGGGATATAATGCTCGCCCGTCGCCGGGTCGAGATAATTCATGTTCTTGCCCGAATATTCCTGGTGGCGGGACAGGTCGTAGTCGGTGCGGTCGTGGATGCCGTTGAGTTCCGACCAGCCCATCGGGAAGAGGTACTGGATGTCGCACGCCGACTTCGCGTAGTGCGCCAGTTTGTCGTGGTCTTTAAAGCGCAGGTGTTCCTCTTTGAACCCCAGCCCGAGCAAAAAGTTTTTCGCCTTCTGCTTGTACTCCTCGTAATATTCGAGGTCGGTGCCTTCCTTGCAGAACCACTGGTGCTCCATCTGCTCGAATTCGATGGTGCGGAAGATGAAGTTGCCGGGCGTAATCTCGTTGCGGAACGCCTTGCCGATCTGCGCGATGCCGAAGGGCACCTTCGCGCGGGTGGTGCGCTGCACGTTCAGAAAGTTCACGAACTCGCCCTGCGCCGTTTCGGGGCGGAGGTAAATTTTATTCTGGCTCTCGTCGGTCACGCCGCGGGAGGTCTCGAACATGAGGTTGAAGGTACGGATGGGCGTCCAGTTGTGCTTGCCGCAGTTGGGGCAGGCGACCTTGTGCTCGGCGATGTACGCCTCCATCTCCTCGTTGGTCATCGTGTCGGGGTTCACCTTGCCCTTGGAATGCGCCTCGATGAGGTTATCCGCGCGGAAGCGCGCCTTGCACTCCTTGCAGTCCATCTTCGGGTCGGTAAAGGAAGCGGTGTGTCCGCTCGCCTCCCACACGCGCGAATTCATGAGGATCGCCGCGTCCACGCCGTAGGAATTGTCGCTCTCCTGCACGAACTTTCTCCACCAGGCGCGCTTGATGTTGTTCTTGATCTCCACGCCCACGGGGCCGTAGTCCCAGGTGTTGCCCATGCCGCCGTAAATTTCGCTGCCCGGGAAGATGATCCCGCGCGCCTTGCAAAGGTTCACGATTTTGTCCATCGTTACCGCATGTTTGTCTGCCATCGCAATGTATCTCCGATAAATATTACTTACTTTATTATTTTACTTTTTTAAGGGAATAAAGTCAAATCATTGCGCGCGCCCTCGCGCGATTTGGGGTTAAATTTCCAGTTTTTTGATGAGGAAGGGTACAAACGTGATCGTCACGAAGATGGTGGCGAAATATTTGAGATAAGAATACCATTCCCCATCCGGCAAAAGGGAGAGAAGCGCGAAGGGGATCACCGCCACGAGCGCGGTAATCACCAGCCGCAGAATGCGGCAGCCCCAGTTCTTCGTGTCCGGAAAGCGGATAAATTTGTCCTCGATCAAAAGCCCCAAAGCCGTCGCCAGCGTGATGGCGGAAACCTGGAACATGGAGTGCGTCGCCGTCCGCCCGATGAACAGCAGGGGCAGGGTCAGAAGCGCAAAGATAAGATAGATATACAGCCGCGCTTTATACGCTTTCCAATAGATGAGCTGCCAGATTATGGCGATGCCCGCGCCGATTAAAAGCCCCGCCAGCACGTCGGTGGGGTAATGCACGCCCAGGTACACGCGCGAGGTCATCACCAACAGGGTGAACAGGGCGCAGAGTATGATGACGAGCGGCTTGCGGAAGCGCGCCGCGAGCGTTCCGAAGAACCCGCTCGTGGCGGTCGCGTGTCCGCTGGGGAAGCTCATGTCCGCGTCGAGGTCGGCGGTGGAAACGAGCGCGTTGTCGATGTCCACGCGGTCGACGACGCCCGCAACGTACGGGCGGCTGCGCCGCACCGCGCTCTTGATGCCCGCCGTCACGCAGGAGGCGGTCATCACGGATAGGAGCGCCTGTTCCCCCGTGCGCTTATGGAAGCAGATGTACACCACGGCGATGATCGCCGCAATGATCATTTCTTCGCCCAACGCCGTAAACACGGCAAAAAATACATCTAAAAAGGGGCATCGTATCTTTTCGATTGCCTGCAAAATGAATGCGTCCATACTGCCTCCGTCCGTATGCGAATCTTTCTGAAAAAATTATAGCACAAAATCGCGCGAATGCACAACTTTTTTTGCCTTTATCGCGATTTTATGCTATAATGTGCATATGTTATCCGTTTTATCGCAAAAGCGGGAGGGATTCCGCTTTTATTTCGCGCTTTCCGACGGCGCTGCCGTGTACGGCGGCGGGCTGACGGAGAACGGCATTCTCGTCTGCGACGATGCCTGCCCGCAGAAGGAGCTGATGCTCCGTACCCTCGTCAACAAGTGCATGAACGACTTCGTTCCCGAAGTCAGAACGCGCGATAACTGGGGCGTGCCCTTGGAGCGGTTCGGCTTTTCGCGGGAGGGGGAGTTTTGGGTCGCTTCCTATGAAACTTTGAAGCTTCCGCACGACTGCGGGCATTGAGTATACGAAAATTTGGAGATAAAGCTATGTTAAGCGACATTGAAATCGCAAAAAACTGCAAAATGAAGGACATCGGCGAGATCGCCGCCAAGCTCGGGCTTTCGGAGGAGAACATCGAGCGCTACGGCAAGTATAAGGCCAAAATCTGCGCCGAACATACCAAAAAGCAGGGCAAACTCATCCTCGTAACCGCCATCAACCCCACCGCTTCGGGCGAGGGAAAGACGACCGTTTCCATAGGGCTTGCCGACGGCATGGCGCGCCTGGGCAAAAAGGTGTGCCTGGCTCTCCGCGAACCTTCCCTCGGCCCCGTGTTCGGCATCAAGGGCGGAGCAGCGGGCGGCGGCTACGCGCAGGTCGTGCCGATGGAGGAGATCAACCTGCATTTCACGGGCGACCTGCACGCCATTACGGCGGCGAACAACCTGCTCTGCGCCATGCTCGATAACCACATCTTCCGCGGCAACGAGCTGGACATCGACCCCGAAAAGATCTATTTCCGCCGCTGCCTCGACATGAACGACCGCGCTCTGCGCAACGTCACCGTCGGTCAGAGGGGCGAGGGCGTCGAGCGCGAAGAACATTTCGAGATCACCGCCGCCAGCGAAATCATGGCGATTCTGTGCCTTGCGACTTCTTTGCAGGACTTGCAGCGCCGCATCGGCAACATCATCGTGGGCGAAAACCGCAGGGGCGAATACGTCTTTGCGCGCGATCTGAAGGCGGAGGGCGCCATGACCGCGCTCCTCAAAGACGCCGTCAAGCCCAACCTCGTGCAGACGCTCGAGGGCACGCCCGCCATCGTGCACGGCGGCCCGTTCGCGAACATTGCGCACGGCTGCAACAGCATTCTGGCAACCTATACGGCGCTCTCGCTCGCCGACTGGGTGGTCACCGAAGCGGGATTCGGCGCCGACCTCGGCGCGGAAAAATTTCTCGACACCAAGTGCCGCGTGGCGGGCATCCAGCCCGACTGCGTCGTGGTGGTCGCCACCGTCAAGGCGCTCAAGCTGCACGGCGGTGCGGACAAGGCGAGCCTCTCCGAGGAAAACCTCGCAGCATTGGAAAAGGGGATGCCCAACCTGTATAAACATATCGAAAATATCCAAAACGTATACAAAAAGCCCGTCGTCGTGGCGATGAACCGCTTCGCGAGCGACACCCCCGCGGAGATCGAGCTGGTCATGCGCGGCGTGGAAAAGGCGGGCGCGAAAGCGGTGTTCACAGACGTGTTCTTACAGGGCGGCGAGGGCGGCAAGGAGCTCGCCGAAGCCGTCTGCGAAGCGGCGACGCAAGAGAGCGAGCTGCACTATTCGTACGATTTGAACGACCCCATCGAAAAGAAAATTTCCGACATCGTCAAAAACGTGTACGGCGGCGAGGGGGCGAGCTTTTCGGAGATCGCGAAGGAGAAGATCGCCGAAGCGGAGGCGCGCGGCTACGGCAGGCTGCCCGTCATCATCGCCAAAACGCAGTATTCCCTGTCCGACGACGCGAAGTTGCTTGCCCGCCCGCAGGGATTTACCGTACACGTCCGCGACATTATCGTCAAGGGCGGCGCGGAGTTCGTCGTGGCGGTCGCGGGGAACATCATGCTGATGCCGGGATTAGGCAAAGTTCCCGCCGCCGAGCACATCGGCGTGGACGAGAAGGGCGAAATTTTCGGATTGAGCTGAACCCGCGAATTTTTTCGGCGGCGCCGCGGCCGCCCGTTTCCCGGCGCAAATTAATTATTTCAACTACAGAGAGCAACTCTTTTGGAGCAAAAATATGTCTAACATCGAATTACCCGAAGCAACCAACTTCATCGAGCAGATCATCAACGAGGACATCGCGTCCGGCAAGCTGCGCCCCGAACAGGTGCAGACGCGCTTCCCGCCCGAGCCGAACGGCTACCTGCACATCGGGCACGCGAAGAGCATGTTCGTCAACTTCGGCACCGCGCTCAAATACGGCGGCAAGTGCAATCTGTTCTTCGACGACACCAACCCCTCGAAGGAAAAGACGGAGTTTGTCGACGCCATCCGCGCCGACATCCACTGGCTGGGTTATGAATGGGCGCGCGAGTGCTACGCCTCCGACTTTTTCGATACCATCTATGAATACGCCGTGCGCCTCATCAGGGAGGGGAAAGCGTTCGTATGCGATCTGTCGCCCGAGGAAATCAAAAACACCCGCGGCACCCTCACGGAACCCGGCACCGAAAGCCCGTACCGCAACCGCACCCCCGAGGAGAACCTGAAGCTCTTCGAGGAGATGAAGGCGGGCAAGTATAAAGACGGCGAAAAGTGTCTGCGCGCGAAGATCGACATGGCTTCCCCCAACGTCAACATGCGCGACCCCGTCATCTACCGCATCCTGCACGCCACGCACCACCGCACGGGCGACAAGTGGTGCATCTATCCCATGTACGACTACGCGCACCCCATCTGCGACTATCTGCAGGGGGTCACCCATTCGCTGTGTACGCTGGAATTCGAAGATCACCGCCCGCTGTACGACTGGGTCGGCATTTCCCTCGGGTTCAACCCGAAGCCCCGCCAGATCGAGTTCGCGCGGCTGAACATCACCAACACGGTGATGAGCAAGCGATACCTCAAAAAGCTGGTCGAGGAAAACAAGGTGCACGGGTGGGACGACCCGCGCATGCCCACGCTCTCCGGTCTTCGCAACCGCGGCATCCCCGCGGCGGCGGTGCGCGATTTCTGCTCGCGCATCGGCATCGCCAAGGCGCAGTCGGAGTGCGAATATTCCTACTTCGAGGCGTGCGTGCGCGAGTACTGCAACGCCCACGCCGAGCGCGCGATGGCGGTTCTCTCGCCCGTAAAACTCACCATAACCAACTACGAGGGCGAGGAGGAGCTGGACTTCGACATCAACCAGGCGGACGAGAACGCGGGCACCCGCAAGGTAAAATTCGGCAGGCATCTCTTCATCGAAAGCACCGATTTTTCCCTCGACCCGCCCCCCAAATATTTCCGATTGAAAAAGGGCGGTTACGTCCGTCTGAAGAACGCCTACATCGTCCGCTGCGACGACGTCGTGACCGATAAAGACGGCAACGTATGCGAAATTTTGTGCACATACGTCCCCGAAAGCCACAGCGGGAACGACACGAGCGGCATCAAGGTGAAGGGTGTCATCCACTGGGTGAACGCCGACGATTGCGCCGACTGCGAGGTGCGCCAGTACGAGAGCCTGCTGCGCGACGCCGACTATGCGGGGCAGGACTTCACCGAGAGGATGAACGAGAACAGCGAGCATATTTTCGCGGGCAAGGCGGAGCCGTACCTTGCGCGGGCGGCGGAGGGCACGCCCTTCCAGCTCATGCGCACAGGGTACTATAAAAAGTGTACGGAAGGGAAGAAGCTCGTCCTCTCCGAAATCGTTTCGCTCAAGGATAATTTCAACAAAAAATAATCGGGAAGTGTCCGGCAGCGCGCTCTTTTTTACGGGGCGCGTTTCCCTTTTTTGCGGGTTCGGCTGCGGAGGCTGCACGAAGGGCGAGGAGGGAAAAGCCTGCCTTCCGCTTGCAGAATTTTCATTCGTCGGGCAGAATTGCCGGGAAATAAAATAATTTATTTTTGCGCTCCGCGATTGACAAGAGGGTGGCGAAACGATATAATAATTATAGGTAAGTTTTCGGTTAAATCCGGGATCAAAAAATAATGAGGGTGACAGTGCGATGAAGATTTGCAAAAACTGCGGTCGCCAGACGGATGACGAAAAAGTCCGGTGCCCGTATTGCGGCTACCTGTTCGAAGAGGATATGGACAGCGTGCTCCGCAAAATGAAAGAAAACCTCAACGCCTATAGAGATTCTGTCGCGGCGGCTCCGGCGCAGGCGCCTGCCGCCCCCGCGGCGCAGAACCCCGCACCGGCAGCTGTTCCGGCACAACAGAACTCCGCACAGACAGCCGCCCCCGCGGCGCAGAACTCCGCACCGGCAGCTGTTCCGGCACAACAGAACTCCGCACAGGCGGCGCCCGCCGCAGACGGAAACCGCGAACGTTTTGAACTGCTTACGGAGGTCGCTCAACTGAAAGGGGAATTGCGCGCCCTGCACACCGAAATCGACCGTATGAACGGTACGCAGTACGGTCAGCCGCGGCAGTATGTATCGCAGGCGGCGGGGCAACCGCAGTATGTTCAGCAGCCTGTACAGCTTGCACAGCCTGTCGTATACGCTCCTTATCCTGCGGCGCAGCAGGCGTATGCGCAGCAGCCGAATGCCCCCGCGGCAGACGGCAAACAGAGGGCGGCGCGCAGCAGCAACCGCATCGTCCTTTCGGTGATCAGCATCCTTTTGCTTGCGCTCTCGGTCGGAATGTTCTTTGTGGCATGGGTCGGAACGGAGGCAGACGCTTTCCTTTTCAAGGGGTTCGACGGCATCGCCTATCTCTTCAATAAAGAGGGCGAAAACGTAGCCGGGTTCGCGGCGTACCTCGCGCAGATCGAGGCGCATCAGTTTGCCGGAGGGGATATGATCGCCAACGTATGCCGCACGGCATGCAGATATGTGGTGGAATACGGCGTGATCGTTTATGCGGCGTTCCTTGTTTTGGGAATCCCGCTCCTGTTCAGCCTGTCGGGCAGGGTCAGCCTGAAGGGTTGGCACCGCTTCGTATCGTGGATGTCCTTTATTGTAGCGCTGCTCCTGTTCGGGGTATTCTGCTGGGTCACCGGTTTTTCGTCCGTATCCATCCTGTTCATGGTCGGCGCGGGCGCAAACCTCGTCCGCTGCCTCTTCCTCGCCTTCTATAAGGGCAAAAAGAAAAAATTGGGCGGGTTGGAATAAAAATCGTAAAGCGGCCGCGCGCCCCGGAAGAATGCGGGGCGTGCGGCTTAATCGAATGAGAGGAAATTATGAATATAGTCGTCGATGTAATATTTGTATTGTTTTTGGCGCTGATGTTCTTTTTCGGCTTCCGGCGCGGTTTTCTCACAAAGGCTTGGTGGCTTTTGGACATCGGGCTGATCGTCGTGTTCGGTCTGTTTCTGACGCCGAGCATCAAGCAGGGGATCGGCCCCGCCCTTACGCCAGCGCTGGAAAATGCGTTTTCCTCCATGGCGGAGAGCGGGCTGAATATCGACGCCGCGGGTCTTGCCGATATTGTAACATCCGTCATCATCTGGGTCGGCATCGGCATCATTGTCATCATCGTCATGGCGATCATCAAGGCTGTTCTGCGCAGGATCAACAAGATGAAGTTCTTTAATTTTATCGATAAAATCCTCGGCGGAATTTACGACGTTGCTTTCGCTTTGGCAATTCTGATGATCCTGGGTGCGCTCGCGGGTACTTTCGTCAATTTCGAGCCGATGAAAAATGCCGCGGAATTCTGCAACCAGACGTATCTGTTCAAGTATATATTCGGTTCCAACCCGTTCCAGTCGTTTGCCGACCAGTATGTTCCTCTCGGAACATGGATTGCGGGTCTCATTCCGCAAGGCTGAGCAATTGAAAACAAAATCGGAAAAGCGCGCCGGATACGGCGCGCTTTTGATATGTATGCGGTTTGCCTCGGCGGGAAATGCGTGCGGAAAAGAGAAAAGCCGAGACCGCCTCCCCCCGCCGGAACGGTCAGCCGAGTTTTGTGCTGGGGAATCGCTTTTTCATGAACGCGTCCGGGAATACTTTGTCCAGCCATTCGCCGAAAGCGGTAAGCGGCGCAATTCCGTCCGCGCGCGAAACATAGCGGAACATGGCGGCGGCATTGAAAAACATATCGACGCAGATTATGCAGAAAAAAAAGACCGCCGCGCCGTAAAATATTCTGCGCGGAATCTGCTCGAAAAAACGGTCGAGCGGGCGGTAGAGTACGAACATGGCAAATACGCACAGCACGCCCCAGAACAGCATAATTGGGATCGTTGTGCGTCCGCCGATGTTGAGCGGCCATTTGCTGTAATTCCACGAACGCACGCCGAGTACATATTCTTCGAAGCAGCTGATCGCATATTCCAGCGCTCCGCCGAGCAGCGCCCCGCCGAAGAACACCTCGCCCAGTCCGCGTGCGCGTTTGAATGCAAATACGATGGCGAGAATTCCCAGCCCGTAAACGGGGTTGAACGGGGTAAAAATGCTTCCGCTGCAATCGAAATAGCGGTGTACTTTTACGAGGTTGAAGATGATCTCCCAAAGGTTTCCCAGCGTTCCTCCCAGCATATACAGGAACACCGCCTTCGGAAAGGTGAGTTTTCCCAAAGTGCGGTGCGTATAGCGGAGAAAATGCAGGGGTTTGCGCCTGCGGCGCAGTTTATTCATAAGCATTTTGTTTTTGTTCTGCGGCATCTCCGCAGATAGCTTCCGCGCTTTCCGCGGGTTGGCGCGCCCGCTTTCCTGCAATCGCGTCGGCAAAGAGCTGCTCCATTTTGTCGATGCATTTTCCGATCTGGAATCGTTCTGCGTAGCGGATATATTCGGAACGCTGCGTTTCGCGGAATTCGGGGTGTTCGATCATATAATCGATCTTGCGCGCAAGCGCCTTCACGTTGCCCGCGGGGTAGAGGTTTCTGTCGTCGAGCGCAAAATATTTCGCCGCCGACATCTTGCTGTTGGAGATTACCGGCACAAGCCCGCAGGTGATCGCTTCCACGCACGCGATCGACTCGATCTCCGCGTACGAGGGGTGAACGTACAGGTCGCAGAAATTGATCAGCCTGACCATTTCGTCTTTGGAATGAAAGGAAATGTCCGGCTGGTTTTTCAGCTTTCTGCCCGCATGGCGCAGCTTTTCTTCGAGCGGGCCTTCACCGGCGAGGAAAATCTGTATCTCGTCGGCATGGCGCGAAAGCCGCACCGCTTCGAGCAGATCCCTCTGGCATTTTTCTTTTACGAGCCTGCCCGTCGAAAGAATGCAGAACTTATCCGCATATTCCTTCGGCTTTTCCTCCTTTTCCGGCACGAATACGGGGTCGACGCCGTTGGAGATCACGCGCAAATCCTGCGTGTAGCCGTGTGCTCGCAGCTGGTCGGCGATGAAGGCTGTAGGGCAGTGAATGTAATCGGTGTACTGATAAAATCCGTTCAGAAAATACTTATACAAATATCCGTTGAACTGCTTGCTGTGCAGCAGCCCGAAATGGCTGCTCACGTTTTCCGGCTGAACGTGGAACGCCGTCGTGACGGGCTTATTCAACTCGTTGCAAATGCGCACGGCGGCTTTGCCGAGGGAAAAGGGCATCAGAACATGCACAACGTCGCTCTTTTCGATGCAGGAGCGCAATACCTCTTCGTTCGGCTTGGCAAGGGCAACGCCGTTTTTTGCAAAATATCCGTTGAAGATTTTGAAATCTCTCTGCCCGACGGCATAATATCCCGCTTCGTCCACTTTGCCTGCGCAAACGACGGAAACGTTATGCCCGCGCGCTTTCAGATTGTTGATAAGCCTTTTTACCGTGATGGTCGTTCCGTTGTTTTCTTCGCCGAGAACGTCCGTCACAATGGTGATCCGCATACAATTCACTCCGTTCAGAATAATTTATTCTCCCCGCCCGCGATCTTCTCCAAAAGTTCCTGCCCGGCGGCTACCATCGGGGCGCAGACGTTCAGCACCGAGCCGAGCGCCGCAGACTTGTCCGATTTCAGCCATTCCACATACACGTCAAGCACGCCTCCCGCCAGGAACCGTATGATGTGCTTCGCGTCCGCCGCGTCAGAGCCGCATTTGCGGCTCATCCCGGCAAATATTTTGTCCGAAAGTACATTTTTTAAACAGGTCAGAAAATAATCCGCGTCCGGCGACTTCTGTACAAATTCGCCGAAATATTCGTAGCGGTCGAGCGCTTCTGCGCAGGCGATCAGAAAATCCAGCGTGGTGCCGCCCTTTGCCGTGTCGCCGTTTGCTTCGTCTTCGCTGTCAAAAATCCGTGCCGCCATGTCCTCCAGCAGCGATTTCAGCACCTCGCTTATGTTGCGGTAGTGCAGGTAAAACGTGGTGCGGTTGATGTCTGCCGCCATGCACAGGTCTACGATCTTGATCTCGTTCATGCGCCGCGTACACATCAGCCTCAATACCGTGTTCTGGATCGCCGCGATCGTCTTCTGGCTGCGTCTGTCCGTCTTCATATTCCCTCCGTGCGCGCCCTGCGCGCAGCTGTCCTTTTCTATATGCCAATATTATACAGCAACCTTGCCGGACTGTCAAGGACGCGCGCCGTTATTCTCGACAAATGTCGATTTATTCTTGTCGAACGGGGGCGGATTGCGAAGATTGGCAGAATGGCGGAGGTATTACGATTAAGATTATAGTGGATAAATGTTAAAGAATTATTAAAAAAGGAGAGGGCGCGGCTTGGGTGCGCTGCGGCTTCCGGTTATTTTTTCGGAGCCTCATCCGCCGTTTCGCCGTGCAGTTTTTCAACGGAGCGCAGCAGCGCCGTGTCCGCACCGTTCCACGGTTTGTCCGCATTGCGGTAATCGTGTTTGGCGCAGAACCATTGCAGGTCTGCCAGCAGTGCGTCCATGGATTCCTTTTGCAGTTTGGTGAGCGTATAAACGTAGTCCTTCTTTTTCCCGCGCGCGTAAGCTGCGTATTTGAGCAGGTAACCGAAGTGTTCCAGGCAGAATCCGTTTGTGCCGAGCAGCGTTTCTTTGAATTTCGGTTCGGCGAAAAACATTTCGGCAACGGTTTTGTAATAGCGGATCATATTTGTTTCCACGCTGTCGCAGATGACGCAGGTGTCGCCGCTGTGGATGAATGTTTCCGCCATTGCCTTTGCGCGCTTTAGATCCGCCGTTATTTCGAGCTTGCCTTTGAGCGCGGTGAGGCGCGTCGTGTGCTGCAGGGCAAGGGAAAGCTTTCCCTGCCTCGCATACAGCATTTTCGTATGATGCTCGCAGAATCCCTTTTCGTTTACCAGCCGCCTTTGGAAATCTTCCATCACCGATTCGCTCATGTACTGGTCGGCGAGCCTGTTTTCAAGGATGTTGCGAATGCGGCAGAGAGGGCATACTCCCGTGCCGTTGAACTCCTGATAAATGAGCATGTTGCCGATATGATAGTTCATGTAAAATACCGCCTTTTCATTCGCGGGTTTCACCCGCTTATCGGAACTATTATACCCGAAACCCGCGGGAAAGGAAAGCATTTTTCAGGCGTCCGCGGCAAAGATCGCTTTGCGCCGTACGGCAATACGCCTTGTGCCGTTTCCGTTCCGCCCGCGCTGCGGGCAGGGATTTTCTGCGGAACGTTTGCTTTTGTGCGGAAAATCGGATATAATGATAACAAAGGGGATCGGAGTGAGAGACAATGCGTTGCCTTTTTTTATACAATCCTGTCAGCGGCAGGGGAAAAATCGCGAAAAAGCTCGGGCGGATCGTCCGCGCGCTGGAGCGAAAATACGGCACGGTGGACACCTATGCCACCAAGGGGCGGGGCGATATGGCGCGCGCCGCCGCGGAAGCAACGGAAAAATACGACGCGCTCGTCTTTTCCGGGGGCGACGGCTCTTTTAACGAGGTGGTGCAGGGCGTCGCGGGGGCAGGGCGCATACCGGAACTCGGGTATATTCCCTGCGGCACCGTCAACGACGTTGCCCATTCGCTCGGCATTCCGAAGCGGCTGGGCGGTGCGCTCAAAGTCATTTTGTCGGGCGAGCGCGCCCTGCTCGACTGCATGAAGATCAACGACCGTTACGCCATGTATATCGTGGCTGCGGGCGCGTTCACGAGCGCAACGTACAGCACGCCGCAAAAGCTCAAACGCCAGGTCGGCCGCATCGCCTACGGCGTGGAGGGGATCCGCAAAAACATGAATTTTGAAGTGTTCGACATCGATATCGCCGCGGGCGGCGCCCGCGAGCGGACGGACTGCGTGTTCGTCGCTCTCATGAACGGGCGCTACGTTGCGGGCATGCGCCTGAACCGGCGCGGGAGCATGGCAGACGGGCAAATCGAAGCCGCCGTGATCCGCCAGTGCAGAAAGCCGAATTTCTTCCAAAGAGTCCGCGCATTTTTTTCCCTTGCAAACCTGTTTCTTTTCGGGTACGGTGTGCGGGAAAAGAATATATCCCGCATCCGCGGTTCGCATTTTGAGATCGATGCGGGAGATTCGGTCGTGTGGAATTTTGACGGCGAACGGGGGATCTGCGGCAAGGTGGTCGTCGACGTGCTTCCGAAAAGGATCCCCGTGCTTGTACCGAGAGGCAGAAAAAAGATTTAGAGCCGTTCTCCGGGGCGTTGTCGGCGGTGCGCGGAATGCGCGCCGCCGTTCGTTTTTACGGTTCTCTGCCGTCCGCCGCGTCCGCCCGGGCGGATTCGCCGCCCAGGTATTCGGATAGGTCTTCGCCTCGTACCCGCTCGGCGTTGTTTTCCGCCAGCCTTTTCAGGAAGGTCAGCGGCATTTTCCGCGGGCGCAGCCGTTCGTTGAATTTGGCAGACCATGCGAGGAAAATCGCGTAAATGTACGGCATTCCGAGGTTTGTTTCGAGCAAAGAATTGGTTGTGAGCGTGAGGAGTTTATCGGCAAAATTTTCAAACCCGGCGCTCCGTATCCCGCCGAGCAGCAGCCCCGCTTCCCAGCCGAACTGCACCAACACGCCGATCGCGAGCAGCCACAGGATATTCACCCGCAGCGTTTTATCCCGCTGCATGAGATTCCACGCAATGAGCGCGAGGTATCCGACGAACAGGATAATCGCCATATAACCGTGGTAGGCGCCGGTCGTGCGCTGGATTACGACGGGGTTTTCGCTCGTGCCGAACGTCGCGGCGATCATGGGTGCGCACAGCCACCAGAAGAGGATGAGCGCCGACCACTCGAGCAGCCGCTTGTCCTTGGAAATCCAAAGCCAAATCCATACAAAATTTGTAAATCCGTAACTCATCGACATCCATAAAAGCACCCAAAACAGGCTGTACCCTTCCGAAATGGTGCGCGCATGGAATACCAGGTGAAAGATGCCGTAGTCGACGGCGAAATAAACGAAGCCGAAAATCACTCCGACGATGAGCGCAGCGTACTTCTTTTTGATCAGCAGAAGCGCCGCAAACAGGACGAGGAAGGCGATGTCGAGCCAGATATACAGTGGGTCAAACTGCCGCCGCGCGATGATGTCGTCCATGACATATTCCTCCGAATGTAATAATTTAACATTACAAACAATTACATGAATAATTATAAACCATGCGGAAGCATAAGTCAACGGATTGAAAGGAAAATCTTTGCCTGCGTCGGGCGGGGCGGAGTATGCGGCGCCCGCGCGGGCGGTGCATTTTCTTGACAAAACATTCCGCGGAGAGTATAATACGGGTAAAGATATGGAATAGAAATGCGGTATAGCGGAAATTTCGCTTTCAGTGTTGCGGATGGAACGGTTGTTACGGTTTTTTGCACATATTTTCCGCCGATCGGCCGCAATTCCGTTCCGCACGATACGGTTTTGCCGGTGGCAAAACCGCATTTGCATTTTTAGAGGTTCGGGTATGAAGATCATGATCGCGGGGCTGGGCCTGATCGGCGGCTCCATGGCAAAATCGCTCGCGCGCGCGGGATATTCGGCTGACGGGTTCGACCGCGCTCCCGTTCTTCGCCGCGCGGAAGAGGAAGGGGTCGTCGCGCGGGCGGCGGCAGATACGCGGGATTACGACGTCGTTTTCGTCGCGCTCCCTCCCGACGCGGCGATGGAATACATCGGCGGGCATCCCTTCCGGGAGGGCGCCGTCGTCGCGGATATCTGCGGCGTGAAGGGCGCTTTGGAAAAATTCGTATATTCGCAGCCGCGCGCCTTCCGCTACGTCGGGTGCCACCCGATGGCGGGGAAGGAGGTTTCGGGACTGGAAAATTCCGATGCGTCCCTGTTCGACGGCGCGAGCATGATCATCGCCGAAAACGAGCATACCGACGCCGAGGCGGTCAGGCTGCTGGAGAGGCTGTTTTCCGAAATGGGATTCGGCTGCATCAGGCATTGTTCCGCGGAATATCACGACGCGAAGATCGCTTATACCTCGCAGCTGGCGCATATCGTGAGCAATGCGTATGTGAAAAGCCCGACGGCGGACGGTTTCCCCGGTTTTACGGGCGGCAGCTTTCAGGACATGACCCGCATAGCCGGCGTGGACGAATCGGTATGGACGCGCCTGTACATGCTCAACCGCGAGGCGGTCACGGAGGAGCTGCGGCGGCTCGTCGGTCATCTGAACGAATATCTGGCGGCGCTGGAGCGCGGGAACGAGGGCGACCTGTGCGGGCTTCTGAAGGAGGGCAGGCTGCGCAAGGAGCAGCTGGATGCCGAGCGGAAGATCCTCTGACGCGGAGCTGATTTGCAAACGGGCGGAAAATGCGCTGTATTTTGAAGCGGAAGGGTGCGTATGGGCAAAACGGAAGTTCTTTTATTCGTTAACGGCGGCGGCGTGCGCGAAAAAATCGCGGCAGCGGCGGAGGAAACGGACGAAGGCGGGGTGCATGCGTTCCGCTTTTGTGCGGACGGGGCGGAATTTTCTTTCCGGTTCGGAGGCACGGCGGTCATCGAGCGGTCGGGTGGGATCGCATACAGGATCGAATTGGATCCGAGCAGGACGACGTACACGGAGATCGTGACGGAATACGGTTTTCTGTCCGCCGGGGTGAAAACGCTCCGGTCGGAAATATCACGGAAAAACGGTTTTTACTTTAAGGGGGAATATGAATTACTGTTTGAAGGCTATGCGCAGCGGCACGAATTGTCGTTGTTTGCGCACATAAGGGAAAGGAGGCAGAAACAATGAAAATCGGATATATCGGGCATTCCTGTTTCCTGTTGGAAACGAATGCAGGTACGCGCATTCTCACCGACCCGTTCGACGGGATCGGCTGGCAGATGCCGCGCGTCCGCGCCGACTATGTGTGCTGTACGCACGGGCATTTCGACCACAGCTATCTTGCGGGAGCCGAGGGGTGCCGCGCGGTCGTTTCGTCGGCGGGCAGGCATGTCTGCGGCGATGCGGAAATTTACGGCATTCCTTCCTTTCATGACGATGCCCGCGGCGCAAAGCGGGGCGGCAACATTATTTACCGCATCTGTGCGGACGGCGTATCCGTCTGCCATATGGGAGACATCGGTCACGCCCCTGCGCGGGAGCTGCTCGCCGCGATCGGCTCGCCGGACATATTGCTGATCCCCGTCGGGGGGACGTATACGATCGACGCGGCGGGCGCGCTCGGATATGTGCGTGCGCTCCGCCCGAAGATCACCGTTCCCATGCACTATAAAACGGAGGATTGCACGCTCGACATTGCGCCTGTCAGCGGGTTCACGGCGCTGTGCGGCAATGAAAACTGCATGGAGGCGGACGGCATCGACACCGACGATATGGCTAAATACTGCGGAAAAACGTTGATATTAAGGAGAAAGACCGATGGAAGATAAAGAGGTTCTGCGCATCTACAATAAAGTTTACGAATATCTTGACAATTTCAATATTTACGAGGTGCGGAACATTGCCCGGGCGTTCGGCGTAAACGCCCCGACGACGGCGAAGAAAAAAGATCTGATCCTCACGGCAATCCGCGTAGGAGCGGGCATTTCCGACCCGGGGCCGCGCAGCAACAAGGGCGCCCGCGTAAAGGCGAGCGACGCGCCCGCCGAGCGCGTTTCCGCGGTGCGCAGCCTTCTGGCGGAATGCAACCGCGAGCTGACCTATGTCGGCGGGGCGCAGGAGCCGGTCGAGCTTCATTTCCGCGATGCTGAGGCGGAGGGGAAGGAATACGGATACAGCGATCCGTCCGCTTCGGGCATCCTGGAGATCGGAAAACAGGGATACGGATTCCTGCGCGGCGCTTCTTTCCTTCCCTCCGAAAAGGACGCGGTCGTGTCCGACAAACTCATCGAGCGTTACCGCCTGCGCGACGGCGACTTTGTCAGCTGTTATGTCGCGCAGGATGGCGGTGTGCCCGAAGCGGTGCAGATCATTTCGGTCAACGGCAGCGCGCCCGTGTTTATCGAACGGAAAAAGTTCGACGAACTTCCCGCGCAGTTCCCCGAAGATCGTTATCTCCTCGGCAGGGAAAACTGTCCGTTTCTCCGCGCGGCGGATATCGTCTGCCCCGTCTGCAAGGGTCAGCGCGGAATCGTTTTTGCGCCCGCAAATTCGGGCAGAACGGTGTATTTCCGCGAGCTTGCCCGCTCCTTTGCGGAGGCGTATCCCGCAACAAAACTGATCATGGTCTTGCTCGACCTTCGTCCGGAAGAACTGACGGAGGCAAAGGAAACGGAGGGCGCGGAGATCGCTGCCGCCTCCTTTGAAGACTCTCCCGCGCACGCGGTGCAGGCGGCTCGGCTCGCGCTCGAGCGAGCCAAACGCATTGCGGAGGAGGGCGGCGACGCGGTCGTGCTGGTCGATTCGGTCACGGCGCTCGTGCGCGCCGCTTCGTACAGCATTCCGCACTCGGGGATAACGACGTCGGGCGGGGTCGACCTCGCGGCGCTCGGCGAGGCGAAAAAGTTCTTTTCGTCCGCGCGTAAGCTCAGAGGCGCGGGGTCGCTGACCATTCTCGCCACGGCGATGAAGGGGCGCGGCATCGCGATGGATTCGGATGTCTGCGAAGAATTGAGCGCCGTTGCGAATATGTTCGTGAATTTCGAGCGCGACATCGCCGACCGCGGCGTTTTTCCCGCTATCGATTTTTCCCGTTCCTACACAAAGCGGGCGGAACTTTTTCAGCCGGAGGAGGAACAGCGCTGCGCGCTCGCGCTCCGCGCCATCGCCGGCGGAAAATTCGGCGCGGAGCATGTGCGGGAACTGATTTCCAAAACCGGCACCAACGAAGAACTGATCGCGCGCAGCGAACTCTGGTCGGGCGCGTTAAAGGAATAGAGGAACTATGAAGTACGGCATCGGAATTTCGTACGACGGCGTTTCCGCGCGCGCGGGGCTGTTCGATGCGGACGGAAAATTGATCGCCCGCGGCTCGGCGGTTTCCGAAGGGACGGAAGGCTATGCGGAGGCGTCGGACAAGCTCGCCTCTCTGGCGGAATCGCTGTGTTCGCGCACGGGCAAACGGGCGGAAACGCTCGGGTTGTGCGTACCCGCCGCCGTTGACGGCGCGGAGGATAAAATTCTCCGCTGGGACGGAGACGTGCGCGGATTTGCCGGCGCTCCGCTCGCGCGCGATCTGTCGAAAAGGCTGAAAATGGCGGTAAGGGTCGCGGGCAGCGCGAATGCGGCGGCTCTCGCCGAGGCGCGCTTCGGCGCGGGAAAAAGATTCGACAGCTTTCTCTTTCTCCGCCTCGGGGAATCCGTCGGCTGCGGCGCCGTGGTCGGCGGTGAGATCTTTGAGGGGTTTGGCAGCGGCGGCACTGCCGCCGAACATATGACGGTGGAAGCGGGCGGTATTCCCTGCCCGTGCGGCAGGCGCGGCTGCCTGGGGCAGTACGTTTCCGGCGCGGCGCTCGTCCGCGATACCAAGCGAGCCATGTTCGAACAAAAAAACAGCGCACTGTGGCGGTGTGCGGGCAATCCGGAAAGCGTGACGGCAAAGACGGCGTTCGAAGCCGCGCGCGAGGGCGACCCTGCCGCGCAGAAGGTAGTCAAAAACTATGTCTTTTACCTGGCGGAGGGGATTTTGAATCTCGTCAATCTCCTGCATCCGCAGGCGATCGTCCTGGGCGGCGAAATCGCGCAGGAAGGGGAGTATCTGCTCGAGCCTCTGCGCAAATATGTCGGCGAGCGCCTGTTTATCGGCTGCGATAAGGCGCCGCTCTCCGTTGTCCGCGCATCGCTCGGCGACGGCGATGCCCTGCTTTTGGGCGGATTTGCGCTCGCCTTGTAAAGAAAAATTATTCGACAATTATTTTTAAATTGTTTATTTAGCAGAGCTTCATTGCCCGCAACGGGCAGTTTGAATGCAAATGAAGAAATCGGTTATAGCCACGGCGGGAGCGGTGTTCCGCGGTGAAAAAAGGCAGAAGAATATTTTCCGTGCCGCGTTTGCGCTTTTGCTCGCGGCGGTGATCGGCGCTTTGGTCTGTGTCGATTTATTCGTTTTTCCGCTCGAATATATCTGGGCGGTTGCGTACGAACCGGATATTTCTCCGCGCGGTGAAGGGGAGCTTCGCGTCCATTTTATCGGGGTGGGGCAGGGCGATTGTACGCTCGTCGAATTTCCCGACGGCAAAACGATGATCGTGGACGGAGGCGACGAGCGGGAGGAAACGCGCATGCGCATCCTCGGCTACTGCCGCGCGCTCGGCGTCGGAACCTTCGATTTTGCCGTACTCACGCATACCGATTCCGACCATGCCGGCGGTCTGGACGATGTTTTAAACTGTTTCGGTTCCCAAATCGCCTATTCGCCTTTTTTACAAACGCAGGAAAAGGACACCGCCTTCGCCGAATTTCTGTCGGCTGCAAAGGATACGGGCGCGGAAGTGCGGATTTCCCGAATGTTTGAGGCAGACGTTTCCCGCACGCAGGATTACTTTTATTATTGGATGATGCTCTCGCCCTTCGCTCCCGGAATTGCGCCTTCGCGCGATTTATCGGAGGAGGAAAGCACGAACGACCTCTCTGCGGTAATTTATCTCGAATATGCGGGGAGAACGCTGCTGATGACGGGCGATGCGTCCTCCGCGGCGGAAGATTCGTTTGTCGGGTCGTACCTTGCTACGGGCGGCGCCGCCTTCGAGAGGGAAGTAACTTCTCCTTGGGGCGAAGTGCTTCTCCGTCCGCGGTTGGAGGAACTCGATTTCCTCAAGGCGGGGCATCACGGAAGCGGCAATTCGGCGGGCGAAGCGCTCGTTTCGTTGTGCCGTCCGCAGAACTTGTTTATCAGCTGCGGCGCGGGGAACGGCTACGGTCATCCGAGCCTTGCCTGCATCGGCAACGTGCTTGCAGCTTCGCCGGAAGCGGAAATTTACCGCACGGACGAATTGGGCAGCGTTATGCTTACGATCGGGGCAGACGGAGAATATTCCGTTTCCCGCATCGGCTGAACAAACCGTTATCAATCTCTTTTTCGGAGTCAATTATATGATCAGATGGACGACGAGCGGCGAGTCGCACGGAAGGGCTCTCACCGCGATCATCGAGGGGCTTCCCTCCAACCTCCCCGTGGATACGGAGGAGATCGACCGCTATCTCGCCCTGCGCCAGGGCGGGTACGGGCGCGGCGCGCGGCAGAAGATCGAAACCGACCGCGTGCAGATTTTGTCGGGCGTGCGCAATAAGCTCACCCTCGGCAGTCCCGTGTGCCTGATGGTGGAGAACAAGGACTACGCGAACTGGGAGGCGTATATGTCGCCCTACGGCGCGGACGTGTCCGCGCGGCGGCTCACGCGCGTGCGCCCGGGGCATGCAGACCTTTCGGGCGTTCTCAAATACGACCAGACGGACGCGCGCAACATTCTCGAACGCGCCTCCGCGCGCGAGACGGCGGTGCGCGTTGCGGCGGGTACCGTTGCGCGCATGTTCCTGCGGGAACTGGGCATCGAAGTAGGGGGGTACGTCCGCTCCGTTGCAGGGATAACGGACGATAAGGAGTACACCTTCGAGCAGCTCGCGAACGTCAAAGAATCCGAATTGTTCATGCCCGATGCGGCGCTGTGCGAACGCGCAAAGGCGGAAATCGACGCCATCAAAGAGGACAAGGACACGGCGGGCGGCATCGTCGAGATCCGCGTCAGAGGCTTAAAGAGCGGCTTCGGCAGCTGTATGTCCTACGGCGAAAAGTTGGACGGGCACCTCGCGGGCGCGGTCATGGGCATCCAGGCGATCAAGGGGGTCGAAATCGGTCTCGGCTTCGAAGCGGCGCGCCGCCGCGGCAGCGCCGTGCACGACGAAATTTTCAATGAAAACGGAAAGTTCGTCCGCAAGACCAACAACGCGGGCGGCATAGAAGGGGGCATGTCCAACGGCGAGGAGATCGTCCTGCGCGCCGCCATGAAGCCCATTCCCACCCTCATGCGCGGGTTGAACACCGTCAACTTCGATACGGGGGAGGCGTGCCGCGCCGCCACCGAGCGCAGCGATGTGTGCGCTGTCTGTGCCTGCGAGATCATCGTCGAAAGCACCGTCTGCTTTGCGCTCGCGCAGAAAGTGCAGGAGCGCCTGGGCGGCGACAATATGGCGGAAATCAAGGCAAGATACGCGCTTTTACCCTGAATTATGCGAGGCATAGTACTATGCAGACCATTCAATTGAACACAAAATCCCGCCCGAGCACCGTATTTTGCGGCGAGGGCGCGCTGGATGCAGCCGCGGAATTTCTGCGCGGAAAGGACGTTTTCGTCGTCACCGATTCCAATGTGTACCGCCTGTATAAGGAACTCATCGCGGAAAAATTTGCGGGCGGCGTTTGCGTCGTTCCCGCAGGCGAGCGGCACAAGAACCGCAACACCCTGTTTAAAATTTTGGACAGCATGCTGGAAGCCCGCCTGCACCGCTCCTCCGTCGTCGTGGCTCTGGGCGGCGGCGTCGTCGGGGACATGGCGGGATTTGCCGCCGCGCTGTACATGCGCGGCACCCGCCTCATACAAATTCCGACGACCCTGCTCGCGCAGGTGGACAGTTCCGTCGGCGGCAAAACCGCCATCGACTACCGCGGCGTAAAGAATGTTCTCGGCGCCTTCTACCAGCCCGAGCGCGTGTACTGCGACCCGCTCTTTTTCAATTCTTTACCCCCGCGCGAAATCAGGTGCGGCTTGGGCGAAATTATCAAGACGGGCGTTCTCGACGCGGAGATCGGCGACAAGATCAAACAGAACGCCGATAAGCTGCGCGACCTCGGATTTTTGCACGAGCTGGCGGCGGACTGCGTGCGCTTCAAGGCGCGCGTCGTCGAGCAGGACGAAACGGAGCGGGGGGGGCTGCGCAAGTGCCTGAACATGGGGCATACCACCGGCCACGCGCTCGAACTTTTGTACGGCCGCCGCTCGCACGGGGAGTACGTTCTCATCGGCATGTGGCTGGAAAGTTACATCGCCGAAGGGGAGGGCGTTTGCTCGCATGAATATGCGGAGGAGGTGCGCAAAACGGTCGCCCTCGCCGAGCCGCGCATCCCGCGGTTCGCTTCCCCCGAGGAGTGCATCCGCTTTGCGCTGCTCGATAAAAAGAACGAGGAGAAGGACAAAATTTCCTTCATTCTGCCCAAGGCGCGCGGCGAGTACGCCGAGCATTCCCTTTCGGCGGCGCGCTTTGCGGAGTATCTGAAACTGTTGCAGGAGAACCGCGCATGAAGATAGACCCTTGCAGACAATTTTCGGGGGAGTTTATCATCCCCGGCGATAAATCCATCACCCACCGCGCCGTCATGTTCAACGCGGCGGCGGAGGGCGAGGCGCTCGTCACGAACGCCCTGCTCGGCGAGGACTGCCTTTCCACAGCCGCCTGTATGCGCGCCCTCGGCGCCGAGGTCGCGGTGGAGGGGAACTGCATCCGCGTCAAGGGCACGCGCAAATTCCGAAGCGCCGATTTATATTGCGGCAACAGCGGCACCACGATGCGCCTTCTGATGGGATTGGTTTCGGGCAGGGGAGTGAACGCGCGGCTGACGGGCGACGATTCCCTCTCCCGCCGCCCCATGGAGCGCGTCGCCGCGCCCCTGCGCCTGTTGGGTGCGGACATCCGCACGCAGAACGGCTGTGCGCCCGTCGAAATTGCGGCGGCAAGGCTTTGCGGCGCGCGGGTGGATACCAAGGTCGCCAGCGCGCAGGTCAAGAGCGCGGTCATTCTGGCGGCGCTCGGCGCCAAGGGCGAAACGCTCGTGCATGAGGACATCAAAACGCGCGACCACACCGAGCGCATGCTCGCGGCGATGGGCGCGGACATCCGCGTCGCGGGTACCGACGTATTTGTCGGCGAAAGCGAGCTGACCGCCATGGACGTGGAAGTCCCCGGCGACATTTCGAGCGCGGCGTACTTTCTGGCGCTGGGCGCATTGCGGGGCGAGGTGCTCTGTAAAAACGTGGGCGTGAACCCCACCCGCACGGGCATTCTGGAGGCATTCTCGCGCATGAACGTGCGCTATTCCCTCGAAAAGGAGCGCACCGTCTGCGGCGAGCCGGTCGCCGACATCCGCGTTTGGAAATCCGACCTGAAGGCGATCGAGCTTTCGCGCGAAATCATGCCCGCGCTCATCGACGAGCTGCCCGTCATCGCGCTCCTGTGCGCGTTCGCGGAGGGCGAAAGCCGCATCACGGGTGCGGAGGAACTGAAAGTCAAGGAGAGCGACCGCATCCGCACCACGGCGGAACTGATCAACGGGTTGGGCGGAGACTGTACTCCGACAAGCGACGGCTTCATTATCCGCGGCAGGGAGAGCCTGCGGGGCGGAACCGTGCAGCCGCACGGCGACCACCGCATCGCGATGAGCGGCGCGGTCGGGCTTGCGGCGAGCGAGCGCGGCGGCGAAATTTTCGGCGCGGAGTGCGCGGACATTTCGTTTCCGAATTTTTACAAGATGCTGAAAAACGTGTAAAGTAAGGAGGGTTTATCGATGAAAAAATTGCGTATGGTTTTGAGTATCGCATTGGCGGCGGTAACGCTCGGCGCATTCGCCGCGTGCGGCCCGATTTATGACAAGGTGGACGAAAAAGATTTATCGCGATGGATCGTGAAATTCACATGCGACTATCCGAGCGACATGAAAGAAGGCGGCGTAGAGTATTCGTTGTTGGCTCTAAAAGAAATGAATTGGAACAGCAGCGATTTTACAATTACGATACCATACGATCCTGAATATGCGGAAAAAGCGAATGCCGATATAGAATTTACGTTAGAGCCGAAAACGGAATTTTATTATCGGAAAGACAACGGGCAAAAAGTATTGGTTGATTCCCTGAATACAGAAAAAGATTATTACTTTATGCGGGATGGTCTTTATCACTTTAATGAAGATGATGGGAAAATGCATAATGTGGTGCGGATTTTTCGTAGGGGAGAATATGAGCTTGATTATATTTTCGGCTCAGATTTCACGCCGATTGATACGCCCAAAAATGTAATTTGTTGTCCGGGTATAAAAATAGTTGTTGAATAATAAAAAGCAATTTCATAACAATTAGGGAGCTATACTTATGAATAAAGTATACAAACTTGCCGTCATCGGCAAGGACGTTTCCAAGTCAGACAGCGCGAAGATGCACACCTTCGATTTCCGCGGGCTGGGCAGCGAATGCACCTTCGATTTGCTCTCCGTGGCGAAGGAGAATTTCGACGAATACGCGAAAAAGCTCATTGCCGAATACGACGCCTTCTGCGTCACCATCCCGTACAAGCTGGACATCATTCCGTACCTCGATAAGATCGTGGACGACGCGGAAATGTTCGGCGCGGTCAACGTCGTCAAGGATAAAATCGGCTACAATACCGACGGCGTGGGATTTATGCTCATGCTGGAGATCAACGGCATCGACCCGAAGGGCAAAAAGATCCTCGTGCTCGGCGCGGGCGGCGCGGGCAGGAGCGTCATCAAAAAGCTCGCCGACGCGGGCGCGGACGTGTACGCCTACGACCTGCGCACGGAAAATCTGGACAGCGTGTACCGGGATTTCGGCTGCTTCACACCGCTCAAAACGCTCGAACCCGCCGATTACGACGTCATCATCAACGTTACGGGCGTGGGCATGCACAAAACGGAAGGGGTTTCCCCCGTGGGCGAGGATATCCTTTCCCGCACGAAATACGCGGTCGACCTCATCTACTACCCGCGCAAGAGCGAGTTTTTGCGCATCGCGGAGAGCCTCGGCAAGCCCATCATGAACGGCGAGGGGATGCTCTTCTACCAGGCGTACTACGGCGACTGCATCGTGTTGGGCAAACAGCCGAATGCAGCCGAGGCGGCGCGGCTGTTCGAAGAGTACAAAAAGGTATATAAGGATTAAACCGCGCACGAAATGGCGCGTGTGCCGCGGCAACGTGCGGCGGGCTGCGCAGGATAACGCGGTGCGACTGCGCGCGGCGGGTATAAAACCGCGCCGAGGGCAATCCGCGGCAGATTTTGCGCGCGGCAAAGCAATTGCAACGAAAGGAGGATACGAGGATGAAACTGCTCTTTCTCAACGGCGTCAACCTGAACATGACGGGTCGGCGCGAAAAAGGGGTGTACGGCACCGAAACGCTGGAGGACATCAACGCGCAGATCGCGGCGTTCTGCAAGGCGCGCGGCGCGGAGTGCGAGTTCTTTCAGAGCAATCTCGAAGGGGAACTCTGCACGAAGATCCAGCAATCGGACGCGGACGGCATCGTGCTGAACGCGGGCGCGTTCACCCATTACAGCTATGCCCTGCGCGACGCGATCGCCTCGGTGCAGACGCCCGTGGTCGAGGTGCATATGTCCAACGTGCATGCGCGCGAGGAGTTCCGCCACAAGTCGGTCATCTCCGAAGTGTGCCGCGGCACCATCCTCGGCTTCGGCAAAAACAGCTATATTTTGGCGGCGGAGAGTTTCCTGTTATGAATATTATCCTCTGCGGAATGATGGGAGCGGGCAAAACGACGGTCGGAATCAAGATTTCAGACCTCACGGGCATGCGCTGGTACGATACGGACGACCTCATCACCCAAAAATACGGCAAAATTTCGGGTATCTTTGAATTCTACGGCGAGGAACGCTTCCGCGAAATCGAGTCGGAGATCGTACACGGCATCGCGGGGGAGGACAACTGCGTCATCTCCACGGGCGGCGGCTGCGTTTTGAAGCCGGAAAACAGCGCGGCGTTCAAGGAGGGCGGCGGCAAGATCGTCTTTTTGAAGGTGGACATCGATGTACTGTTCGCCCGCACCGGTCATACGGGCGACGAGCGCCCCCTCCTCAAAAACACGACCTTTGAAAAGATGAAGGAACTGCTCGATTTCCGCACCCCCATCTACGAGGGCTGTGCCGACTATACGGTCGACACGAACGGCAAAAATGTCGAAGAAGTCGCGCGCGAAATCATCTCCGTATTCGGCTTGCCGCTGTTGAGGTCGGAATGAGCACCGTTCTCGTCACGGGCGGCTCGCGCGGCATCGGGCGGGCGGTCTGCCTCGAATTTGCGCGCGCGGGGTACGACGTCGCCTTCTGTTATGCACAGGACGAGGCGGGCGCAAAGGAGACGGCGCGGCTGATTGCAGAAACGGGCGCGGGCGCATCTGTATTCCGGTGCGACGTGTCCGACGAGGCGCAGGTCGAAAAAATGTTCGAAGGCGTGCTCGGGCTGTCCGTCCTCGTCAACAATGCGGGTATCGCGCTGTATAAGCAGGTGCAGGATACCTCGCTCGCCGATTGGCGCAAGGTCTTTACCGTCAATACAGACGGCGCGTTTTTATGCACCCGCGCGGCGGTGGCAAAGTTTTTGAAGCGGGGAGGCGGCAGCATCGTCAACGTTTCCTCCGTGTGGGGGGAAGCGGGCGGCTCGTGCGAGGCGGCGTACTCGGCGAGCAAGGCGGCTCTCATCGGCTTTACCAAGGCGTGCGCCAAGGAACTCGCGCCCTCGAACATCCGCGTCAACTGCGTCGCCTGCGGATTCATCGAAACGGGCATGAATCATCTCTCGGCGGCGGAGAGGGAGGAGTTCTTTGCGGGCGTTCCCCTCGGCAGGGCGGGCACGCCGGAGGAAGCCGCGGCGGCGGTGCGCTTCCTCGCCGAAAGCCGCTACGTTACGGGCGAGGTGCTCCGCGTGAACGGCGGAATGCACATGTAGCGCCAGACACGTCCTAACGCCAAACATATATCGGCGCAAAACACGGTCGGCGGTGCGCGCGGCAAGCGGCGAAACTGTCCGCCGCAGCGGCGCGGAAGCAAAAAATACGATTCCATACGCAAAGCCGCGGCAAAATTTTGCCGTATCCGGCGCGCCCGCGGGCAGGCGGGCGCGTTTTGCGCTTCTTTTTTACATTTTTGACGGTTTTTCCGCGAAATTTTTTGCGAAAAAAAAGGATTTTTTTCTTTTCCGTCGAATTTATTAAATAGCGGAGTATGCGGGTTTTCTTTCGGGCGGGCGTTTGCGGAATATTCCGCCAGAAAAACAGCGGAACTGCGGCATCGCCGCGGTTTTATTCCGCGCGGGAGAATCGAATGGACAAAGGCGAGGTCAAACGGCGCACCTTTGCAAAGGAGCGGGCATTCCTGTCCGAATACGCGTGCCTTTCGGAAAACACGCGGGGGCGGCAGCGCCCCGAAACGGCGTGCGATATGCGCACCGATTTCCAGCGCGACCGCGACCGCATCATCTACAGCAAGGCGTTCCTGCGCCTGAAAAACAAGACGCAGGTGTTCTTTTCGCCCGAGGGCGACCATTTCCGCACCCGCATGACGCACACCATCGACGTGTCGCAGATCGCGCGCTCCATCGCGCGCTCGCTCGCGCTCAACGAGGACTTGGCGGAAGCCATCGCCCTGGGGCACGACCTGGGTCACACCCCCTTCGGTCACGCGGGCGAACGGGTGCTTGCGAGCCTTTCCCCGAACGGCTTTCAGCACAACGTGCAGTCCCTGCGCGTCGTCGACGTGCTGGAAAAGGAGGGGAAGGGGCTGAATCTCACCTTCGAGGTGCGCGACGGCATTCTCAACCACAAAAAGAGCGGCAATCCCGCCACGCTGGAAGGCAAAGCGGTATCGCTCGCCGACCGCATCGCCTACGTCAACCACGACATTGAAGACGCCATCCGCGCCGATTTATTGAAGGAGAGCGACTTGCCGCGCGCGGACATCCGCGTTCTGGGCAGCTCCTCGCGCGACCGCATCAACACGATGATCACCTCCATCTACGAAAACAGCATCGGCAAAAACGCGGTCACGATGGGGGAGAAGGAGGCGGCGGCGCTCGAACATCTGCGCTCGTTCATGTTCGAAAAGGTATACATAACCCCCGTTTCCATGAAGGAGGAAGAGCGCGCCAAGCGCATGCTCTCCGCCATGTACGATTACTTTATGAAGAATAAGGACAAGCTCCCCGCATTCTATTTGGGGCTGTCCGAGCAATACCCCCTCGAGCAGGTCATCTGCGATTACCTCTCGTCCATGACGGACAAGTTCGCCGTCGCCGTGTTCGACAATATCTTCGTGCCGCACAGCTGGGCGCTGACGCAGAAGGACATCGAGGAGTTATAAACATAACTGTGCCGGCATGCGCTCCGGAAGGGCCGCGCGCTTGCACAAGATGCAAAGCTGCCCGTGCGGCGGGCAAAAAAGGTGCTGCCATGGCAAAAGGACAAGGACTGGATCCCGAATTTCTCCAACAACTGAAGAGCAAAAACGATCTGGTCGAAGTGGTCAGCGCCTACGTCCCGCTCGAGCGCAAGGGGGGCAACTGGTGGGGGCGCTGTCCCTTTCACCATGAAAAGACGCCCTCGTTCACCGTCAACGCCGAAAACCAGTTCTACCACTGCTTCGGCTGCGGCGTCAGCGGCGACGTCATCACCTTCATCCGCGAAATCGAGTCGGTCGATTTCATGGACGCGGTCAAAATCCTCGCCGAGCGGGCGAAGCTGCCCGTCCCCGAGATGAATTTCGACACGGAAAAGACCGCCGAACAGAAGCGCAAGCGCGACGCGGTTCTGAAGATCCTGCGCGACTGCGCGCATTTTTACCTCAACAACCTCAATTCCGGCCGCGCAGACGCACATGTGCAGTACATTCTGGACAGGAAGCTCGCTTCCTCCACCGTGCGGAAGTTCGGTTTGGGCGCCTCGCTCGATTTCAAGAGCCTGCCGCAGTACCTCTTGGACAAGGGTTACCGCCGCGAGGATATTCTGGACAGCGGCGCGGTCATCGAGTCGGAAAAGAACAAGCGGCTGACCGACGCGCAGGCGGGGCGGCTCATCTTTCCCATCATCAACGCCATGGGCGACGTCATCGCCTTCGGCGGTCGGGTGCTGGAAAAGACGGATTTCGCCAAATACAAGAACACGCGCGAAACGCTCGTTTTCAACAAGAGCAAAAACCTGTACAACATCAACCAGATCAAAAAGCTCAAACAGGCGGAGGGTATCAAGTCGCTCATCATGGTCGAGGGGTACATGGATACCATCTCCCTCTTCCAGGCGGGATTCCGCAACGTGGTCGCCAGCATGGGAACGGCGCTCACCAAGGATCAGGCGCGCCTTGCCAAGCGGTATGCCGACACCGTGTATATCAGCTACGACGGCGACTTTGCGGGGCAGAAGGGTGCCATCCGCGGACTGGAAATCTTGCGCGACGAGCAGGTCAACGTGCGCGTGGTGCCACTGCCCGAGGGTCTCGACCCCGACGACGTCATCAAAAGGCAGGGTTACGAGGGGTACCAGAACTGCCTCGACTCCGCCATGCCCCTCATCGACTTCAAGCTGGAAGTTCTGCGGCGGCAGTACGACCTCACCAAAACGGAGGACAAGCGCAGCTATATCGCCGAGGCGCTCAAAGTCATCGGCGAGGCGGAGAGCGCCAGCCTGCGCGAGGACTTGTTGAAGCAGGTGCGCGACAAGACGGGCGTCACCTACGAATCGCTGAAGCGCGACCTGGACAACCTCCCCGAACACCCGAAGGAGGTACAGCCGGAAACTTTCCCCGTCAAGGAGGACGGCGCCGACCGCAACGTCAAGGCGTGCCGCTTTATCCTCGCTTCCGTGCTGTTCGGCGCGAAATACGCGAAAAATTTCGATCTTTCGCGTGTCACTTTCGACAATTCCGTGCATAATACTATCGCGGAATACATTAAAATGCGCCAAAAGCACGGCGAACCCGTCCGCGCGAGCGCACTGTTCGATATCTTCGACGAAAACACGCCCGAGCTTTCGGAGATCCTCGATTTAAGCCTCGGGGAGAGCCTGGAAGGGGAAGGCGCGGCGCGCTACTTTGAGGACTGCGTGCGCACCCTCGAGCGGGCGCGCGTCGAAGCGGAGCTGGCAAAATTCAGCGCCCTGTGCGACGCGGAAACAGACCTGGCGAAAAAGAAGCAGATCACGCGCAAAATTTTAGAACTTACCATTCAACTGAAAAACTTTTAACTTTAACGGAGGATAACATTCAAATGGGCGTATCCGAGCAGAAACTCAACGAAATTTTAAAGCAGATCATCGCGGAATACCGGCAGAAGGGGAGCATCTCCACCAACACCCTGTGCGACATTCTCGAAAAAATCGACACCAGCCCCGACCAGATCGACTATATCTATAAGTCCATCGGCGAGGCGGGCATCCAGATCGTCGACGAGGACGAGCGCGACCGCGAGCTGTTCGAGCAAGCCCTGCGCGACATCGGGCTGGACGACCCCGTCAAGATGTACTTAAAGGACATCGGCCGCGTGCCGCTCCTTTCGGTAGACGAGGAGATCGAGCTTGCGCGCAAGATGCAGGACGGCGACGAGGCGGCAAAAAAGCGCCTCTCCGAAGCCAACCTTCGTTTGGTCGTTTCCATCGCCAAGCGATACGTCGGCAGGGGAATGCTCTTCCTCGATCTGATTCAGGAGGGCAACCTCGGGCTCATGAAGGCGGTGGAAAAGTTCGACTATCAGAAGGGATTTAAGTTCTCTACCTACGCCACATGGTGGATACGCCAGGCGATCACCCGCGCCATTGCCGACCAGGCGCGCACCATCCGCATCCCCGTGCATATGGTGGAAACCATCAACCGCCTCACGCGCGCCTCGCGCATCCTTCTGCAGCAGCTCGGCCGCGAACCCACGCCCGACGAAATCGCCAAGGAACTGAACATGCCCGTCGACCGCGTCCGCGAAATTCAGAAAATCGCGCAGGATCCCGTTTCCCTCGAAACGCCGATCGGCGAGGAGGAGGATTCGCACCTGGGCGACTTCATCGAAGACGACCGCGCGACGACTCCCTCCGATTCCGTTGCGGCGACCATGCTCAAAGAGCAGCTGATGGGCGTGTTGGATACGCTCACTCCGCGCGAGGAAAAGGTGCTGCGCCTGCGCTACGGCATCGACGACGGCAAGCCCCGCACCCTCGAGGAGGTGGGCAAGGAATTCAACGTCACCCGCGAGCGCATCCGTCAGATCGAGGCGAAGGCGCTGCGCAAGCTGCGCCACCCTTCGCGCAGCAAAAAGCTGAAAGATTTCCTCGAGTAAGGTATGAAGCAGACCAAGCGCATCCGCCTTTTATGCGGGCAGCTCGCCGCTTGCGAAACGTTTGCCGACGTCGGGTGCGACCACGGCTATTGCACGCAGTACATGCTGGAAGAGAACCTGTGCCGCCGCGCCGTCGTCTCCGACATCAGCGCGGGCAGCCTTTCCAAGGCGGAAAAGTTGCTTTCAGCCTACATAGCCGCGGGGCGGGTCGCGCCCGTGTGCTGTCCGGGTCTGGAAAAGATTCCGAAGTGCACCGAGCAGGTGCTCATCGCCGGCATGGGCGGGGAGGAGATCTTGAACATCCTGCGGGAAGGCTTTCTGCCCCCCGCGCTCGTCTTACAGCCCATGCGCCACGCCCCCAAGGTGCGCGCCTACCTCTTGGAACAAGGCTATTCCATCGTGCGCGATTTCACCTTTTTCGACGGAAAGTTTTACGACGTTCTGCGCGCCGAGTTCCCCGCCTACCGCGGGGCGGCGGTGCGGAGCTACGGGGAGAGGGAACTTATATTCGGGTATGACAATATCCATTCCCCCTCGCCCGATTTTCTCCAAATGCTGGAGGAGGAAATGCGCAAGTGCCGCGCACGGCTCGCGGCGGCGCAAAAACCCGTCCTTGCAGTGGAGGAAAAATTGCGGCGCATTACGGAGGTATACCATGACCTTGCGCGAAGTATATGAGCGTATCGACGCGCTCTATCCCAAAAAAATCAGCGACGACTATGTAAAGACGTACGGCGGGCACGACAACAGCGGCATTTTGCTCGATCCCGGGCGGGAAATACTGGGCGCGCTGTTCTCCCTCGATTTGTCCCTCGCGGCGATCGGGGAGGCGAAAGAGAGGTGCAAAAACCTCATCGTCACACATCATCCCGCCATCTTTTTCCCCGTTTCGAACATTCTGCGGAGCGATCCGCTCGGCGCGCGGCTGATCGCCTGTTTAGAGGCGGGCATCGGCGTCATCTCCATGCACCTCAATTGCGACTGCGCCCGCGGCGGCATCGACGAGAGCCTCGCCCTCGCACTGGGCGCGGAAGAAGTTCCCGCCCCGCAGGAACCGCTGGAAGAGGGCGGCTACGGCAGAATTTTCCCCGTCAAAGAGCAGACGCTCTCCGCCTTTGCGGAGCATGCCAAGCGCGAGCTTTGCACCGCCCGCGCCTTTGTGTACGGCGAGGGGAGCAGGAAAATCAGGCGCGCGGCGTCCTTTTGCGGCTCGGGTGTCGACGGCGGCGCGATCGCGCGGGCAAAGGCGCAGGGCGCGGACGTCATCGTTTCGGCGGACATCAAGCACAACTACATCTGCGACGCGCTGGAAGCGGGGATGTGCGTGGTGCAGCTCACCCATTACGCGAGCGAAAATTACGGATTTAAGAAAATATATCAGAGCCTGAACGGCAAGCTGGGCGTTCCGTGCGCATACCACGAGGACGAATGCATGCTGTAAAGGGTAAGGAGGTAAAAATATGATCGACGAACTTTTGAAATACCAGGAGGCGGACGGAAAGCTCCGCGCCATCGAGCAGGAAATTGCGGCGACGGACGAGCGCAAAAAGTACATGGCGGCGCGCAAATTTTTGGAAAAGGCGCCCGAAAAGCTGGAAGCGCTGGACGCGAAGGCTTCCGAACTTAAACATATCTTCGAACTTCTGGAAAAGAAATACGCCGAAATCGCCGATACCATCAAGGACTATGAGAACCTCGACGAAATGGTGGACGAGCAGGGGGGCGAAATTTCCTTCTACAAAAAGAACGCCTCGCAGATCGCGGATAACCTGCGCGCGCTGAAGGGGGAGATCAACAAGCTCGTTTCGCAGATCGAGGCGGCTTCCTCCGAGTACGCGGCGGCGAAAAAGCAGACCATCGCCATGCAGAAGCAGTACAAGGAATACAAGGTCAAATACAGCGAAGTCAAGGAAAAGCGTGCCGCGGAGATCGCCGCTATCGAGGCGGAGCTTGCAAAGCTCGCCAAGGGCGTGCCCGAAACCACCCTCGCCAAGTACAAGGCAAAGCGCAAGGAAAAGGTATTCCCCGTCGTGTGCGAAGTCACGGGCAACCGCTGCCCCGGCTGCGGCATGGAACTTTCCATTGCGGAACTTTCCAAGATAACGGACGGCAACTTTATCGAATGCGACAGCTGCCGCCGCATCCTGTTCAAAAAGAAGTAAATCAAATAAAACGAAGGAGCCGCCCCGAATTTTCGGGGCGGCTCTCTCTTTTTACTTATTGCCTTCAATCATCGTCGCGGTCAAAGCGATCCATCTGCGTGCGCTTGCCCGCGTATTCGTAAACGTAGTGCGAATTTCCGTCCGCGTCCGTCTCGATGCTCACGCGGTAGCTCTGCGAGCCGTTTCTGTCGCCCACGCGGATGCGGATATATTCCTCGCCGCGCTCCGTCTCCTTTTCAAAGTAGAAGATCTGCGTCTGTCCGTCCTTCGTCAGGGAAAGTTTGATCTCCGTTTCGCGGTCTTCCTGCTCGTATTCGAAGGCGCTGCGCTCGATCACCTGCCTGCCTTCGAGGATGGAATAGGTGTATTCCTGTTCCGATTCGTTTCCTTCCGTTTCAAAGCTCTGCTCCACGCGCATGCTCCGCGTTTCGCTCAACGTCACCCAAAAGTTCGTTTCGCTCTCGCTCTCGTTGCCTTCGCTTTCCGTTTCCCGCTCGCCGCGCATCGCGTACTGCTGCCCGTCCACCACGAGGATGCCCTCGATCGAATATTCCTCTTCCGTCTCATCGAAATCGTCGTCATCGTCATCGTCGTAGTCGGGGCGGAGGGTTTCGTTGTAGTACATCGTGTACGAAAGGGTGTTGCCGAGGATATCCTTGTAGGTCACTTCCGCTTTCTTCTCGTATTCGGGCAGGTCGCTTTCGCCCTCCGTCATGCCGAATGCGCCGTCGGAGAGCAGGCTCTCCACGAGCATCATATATTCGTTGAGGGAAGCGATGGTCTCCTCGTCCGTCACCGTGTTCTGCGCGCGGACGGTCAATCCCTTCGCCTGCGCGAGCGCCCCGGCGCTGCCGCCGTTCATCGAGGAGATGAGCGTGCCCGCCGTCGCGGCGGAAAAGCCGTATACCTCTTCGGCGGTGGAAATTTTGTCGAATTTGTTGCCGCCGTTTGCCGTGCCGGTCCCTCCGTTGCCGCAAGCCGTAAACCCGATCGCCAGCGCGAACAATGCAACTGCCGCGAGGATCGTTAAAAGTGTCTTTTTCATACCTGTTTTCTCCTTTTTAAAAATTTTTGAAAGCTCCTTCGCTTTCCGTTTACACCTATATAACAGCGCGGGAAAGCGGATTGTTGGTAAAATTCAAAAATTTTCAAAAAATTTTTCTGCAGTACAGTTTGCGCAATTCTCATCTTTTTATAAGGCAAAGAAAAAGAGGAAGGGGGGAACCCTTCCTCGCAATCGCTTGCGCTTCAATCGTCATCGTCGTCATCGTCATGGCTCGGGCGTCCGCCGCCTCCGCTGTTTCCGTCCGAAAATTCGTAGCGGTAGTTTCCCTCCTCGACGGTCACGGTAAAGGAATACTCCTTGCCGCCGATCTTCGCCCGCGCCGAAAGTACGTTGCTCTTTCCTTCCTCGCGCCAAAACCGCAATTCGTCCGTTTCGCCGCCGCGCTCCACGGTAATTTTAAGCTCTGTTTCCCCGTCTTCTTCCTGTTCGTACTCGACGGAAGTCGTTTGGGTTTCTTCGCCGTTTTCGTCGTACAGCGTGTAGAGGAAGAATTTTTCCGATTCTTCGCCCGTTTCCTCCTCCGATTCCTGCTCCATGCGCAGATAGGGGAGCTTGCGCCCGGTATCGCTCGGGCGGTAGGCGGTGAAGGTCAGGGAAAGCTCCGTTTCACCCTCCTCGCTCTCCGTCTCCTTTTCGCCGCGCACGGGGTATTGTTCGCCGTCCACGAGGAGAATGCCGCTGATCGCATATTCTTCTTCCTTTTCATCGCCGTCCGTTTCGCTGTCTGTGAGTATTTTGTCGTAGTACATCGTATACTGCGCGGAACCGCCCAGCATATCCTGCACGGTCACCGTCATGCGATAGGGGTAGCCGTACTCTTCCTGCCCGAGTTCTTCGGCGGTGTATTCGATCGCCTCGTCCGAAAGCAAGCCTTCCACCAACCCGAGGTATCCGTTTACGGTTGCGGCGATCTCCTGTTCCTCGTCCGTCAGACCGCCGGAAAGCGGCTGCGCGGCAAAGGAACGGACTTTTGCGCCCCGCGTTTCCTGCGCGCTGTTGCTTTCCTGTGAAAGCCCCGCCGCGAGGATGCTGCCAACCGACGCGGCGCCGTAGGCATAAAATTCGTCGGCGGTGTCGATGCTGTCCAGCGTCCCGCCGCCGATCAACCCGGGGGCGGACGGATTTCTGTGCAGAAGAACGACGGGCAGAACGATGCACAGGCACAAAACGAGCGCCAGCCCCGCCGCGATGAGCGAAATAATACCCTTGCGTCCGAATCTTTCCGTCCCTCCGTGCGCGTAAGCGGCGCTCTGCTCCGCGTCGGAATAGCCGAGTTCGCGCCGGATATTCTCTTTCACGCCTTCGTCGGGCAGAATGTGTTTCGACTGTGCTTTTAAAAGTTTTTTTACGTCTTTCATTGTCCGCCCTCCTTTTGAAGATATGCTTTGAGCTTTTTCAGCGCCTCGTTGTTTTTCCAGGTCACCGTTCCGATGGGGATGCCGAGCATCTCCGAAACTTCCCGCCGCTTGTAACCGGAAACCTGGCACAGCATGAGGATTTCGTATTCGTCCTCCGCCAGAATTTTCGCCGCAACGTCGAAAATGTAGGGCAGCTCCGTTTCTCCCGTGCCGTACTTGTACGCGTCGGCGTCGAAGTCGGTGCTTACCTCCCGCTTTGCCCGCTTGACGTGGTTGAGCGCGAGGTTTTTGCCGATGGCGGTCAGCCAGCCGATAAAGTTCGTCCCTCCGGCGTACGAACCGAGCGCGCGGAGCGCCCGCACATACGTCTCCTGCAAAATGTCCTCGGCGTACATTTTATCCCGCACGATATAGAGGACGGAGAAGTAGACGGAGCGGTTGGTCTGCTCATAGATGTAGTCGAACGCGCGGATGTTCCCCGCTTTCAGTTCGGCGATTTTTCGCTCAAGTTTCTCTTCTTTCATACTCTCCCGTATAAGTATAACAATGGAAAGGGCTGTTTTGTTGGTAAAACCGCAAATATTTTTTGCCCGGGTTTGAAAACTCCCCGCGCATCCGCGCGGGGAGTTGCATTTCCGGGGCGTTTACGCCTGTTCCCGATACGAATCCAAATCGTCCGGAAGTTCGGGTATATCGGCGGAAATTTTGATCGACGCCGTTCCCTTTACGGAAAATTCTATCGTCTGCGCCTCTTCGGTATCCGATGCGGGGATTTCGATGGCTCCCGCGATATCGATGTTGGCTGCCGCCTGCGCAAGAGTTCCGTCTTTGTCGATGTACAGGTACACTTCGAGCACGTTGCTCGTAAAGGTAGCGGGCGCGCTTTCCGCCGTCGATCCGCCGAGTATCTCCGCAAGGACGGCGTCGAACGTTTCTTCCGTGGCGCTGATTTTGAGCTTCGTGCCGGAGGAGAGGTCTGCCTCCACTTTTAAGGACAATTCCGCGGCGGCCTGCTGCAAAATTGCGGCAATTTCTGCGGAGGGCGCCGTTTCCGTTTCGAGCGCGCCTTCGGCGGCGAACGTCGCCGTTCCGCCCGTCAGTCCCCCGAACAGGGAGGAGATATCGAATTTGATTTTGCTCTCCGCGGCGGTTTCCTCGTCCGGCGCCTTTACCGAGCCGCCGAAGTAGAAGTACTGCGCGTCGTTGTATACGCTGCCTTCGAGGTTGATGTCGCTCATGCTCTCGCCCTCGGGTGCTGTAAAGGAAAAGTTGACGGAACCCGCCCCGCTTATCGCTTCGGCGTTCATTCCGAACTTGTATTCGGCGTCCCCGCCGGCGGAGATGTTCTCGTCTCCGTTGACGGCGGAAAATTCAAAGCCCGCCGTTGCTTCAAAGCCGAAATTCCAATCTTCCTGCTCCATGTCGCCGAACATGGTCTGCGCGTCGAGCGCTTCGGAAATTGCCGTCCAATCCTCCTCGGTTACCTCGCTGTAATTGCCTGAGATAGTTCCTTCCTTCGAACAGCCGGCAAACATTGCCAGCCCGAGCGCCAGAATACAGGCGAGCAGTGCTGATAAAAATTTTTTCATCTTCCCTCCTTTTGCGGCGCAATTGCCGCTGTATTGATACCTCAATTATAGTATATATAGATGAATATGTCAATAGCGCGCTCAAAATTTCAATGCGGCATAAAGGAACCGGAGGATTCAAAGCGGCTTTATTCGTCCGCGAGCACGTCCTGCATGTCGTATTTCCCGGCGGGCTTGCCGCACATGAATTTTGCCGCCTTCACCGCGCCCGCCGCGAACACCTTTTTGCTCCGTGCGCTGTGCGAAATTGTTATAATCTCGTCCTCGCCGGCGAACATCACTTCGTGCTCGCCCACGATATTGCCGCCGCGCACCGCGTGAATGCCGATCTCCGCCTTTTTGCGCGCGCCGCACATCCCTTCGCGGCCGTAAACGTATTCCTTTTCGCCGCCGAACGCCTCGTTCACGCTCTCGGCGAGCATGAACGCCGTGCCCGAAGGCGCGTCCTTTTTCAGGTTGTGGTGCCGCTCGACGATCTCCACGTCGAACTTTTCGCCCAGAACTTCCGCGGCTTTCTTTACCAGCTTTTGCAGAAGGTTGATGCCCACGGAGAGGTTCGCCGTCTTGAAGAGGGGAATTTCCTTCGCCGCCTCGTCGATTTGCGCAAGCTGCGCTTCGGTGTATCCCGTCGCCGCGAGGATGACCGCCGCGCCCGTGCGCTTGGCGTACGCGAGCACGTTGCCGAGGTTCGCCGCGCTGGAAAAATCGATCACCGCGTCCGCCTTTTCCGCCTTGTCGAACCCCGCATGTACGGGAACGCCGCACAGTTCGCCCTCCGTAAGGTCGACGCCGCCGACGCACTCCGTGTCCGCATCCTCGTTTACGAGTTCGAGTACGTTCCGTCCCATATGCCCCAAAATGCCGCTGATCAGAATTTTAACCATATCGCTCCTTTGTGCCGCGTTTTTCGCGGACGTATCGTCAATTTTGCGCCGAAAGCGCCCGATTTTATTGCAGAGAGCCGAGCAAGAATATGCTCGGCTCCGTAAGTTTATGCCTTTACTTTCAACCCGAAACCGACGAGCGCCCTGCGCACGATCTCCTTGTGCGCGGGTTCGAGTTCGGTCAGGGGCGGGCGGGGAATGCCTCCGTCCAGCCCGATCATGTCCGCCGCCGCCTTCGCGGGGATGGGGTTCACCTCCACGAACATCGCGTCGATGACGGGCAGCATCCTGTCCTGAATCTCGTTCGCCGCCGCCAGATCGCCCGCCTTTACGAAGTTATACAGCGCCTTCGTCTCCTTCGGAATAATGTTGGAGGCTACGGAGATGAGTCCCGCCCCGCCGATGGCAAGGATGGGCAGGTTCAGGTTGTCGTCGCCCGAATACAGGTCGCACTTGCCGCGGATGCGCCGCGCCGTTTCGCAGATCTGCTCCATATTGCCGCACGCTTCCTTGATGCCCGCGATATTTTTGAGGGAGGCGATGCGCTCCATGGTCGCGGGCAGGATGTTCACGCCCGTGCGCGGCGGCACGTTATAGCAGATGATGGGGATGTTCACCGCGTCGGAAATCGCCTTATAGTATTCGTAAATGCCGTTTTGGGTGCATTTGTTGTAGTAGGGGGTCACGGCGAGCAGACCGTCCGCGCCGAACGCTTCCGCCTTTTTGCTCGCTTCCACCGCGTGCGCGGTGCAATTGGAGCCGCTCCCGAACACGATCTTTGCTCGGTGCGCGATCTTTTCGACGGAAAAGCGCATCACCTCTTCCTTTTCCGCTTCGGTCATGGTCGCAGGTTCGCCCGTCGTACCCAGAATAACGAGCGCATCGGTGCCGTTTTCGATCTGGAATTCGATCATTCTCCCGAATGCGTCGAAGTTGACCTTTCCGTCTTTGCCGAACGGCGTGATCATCGCCGTTGCCGTTCCGTTGAAGAAATTCAGCATGGTTCCTCCCTTTTAAGGATTCTGTTTTCCGCCCGAACGGGCGGGTTGCAGCCGCGGCTTGCACGTTTTCCGCCGTGCCGCGCGGCAGTCAGATGTCCGCCCGCCGCGGTTCGTCTCCGCCTCGTTCAGTCGAGGTATCCCTTTGCCGCGAGCAGCTCCGCCATCAGCACCGCGCCGCCCGCCGCGCCGCGCAGCGTGTTGTGCGAAAGACACACGAATTTGTAATCGAATACGATGTCCTCGCGCAGGCGTCCCACCGAAACCGCCATGCCGTTTTCGAGCATGCGGTCGAGCTTCGCCTGCGGGCGGTTGTCCTCCTCGAAATAGTGCAGGAACTGCTTGGGCGCGGAGGGGAGGTTCAGCCTCTGCGGCTCTCCCGAAAATTCCGCCCACGCCTGCAAAATTTCCTCTTTCGAGGGCTTTTTGTCGAAGGAAACGAACACCGCCGCCGTATGCCCGTCGGAAACGGGCACGCGCAGGCACTGCGCCGTGATCTTCGGGCTGTCCGTGCAGGCGATTTCCCCGTTTTCGATGTGCCCCCAGATTTTCAGCGGTTCGCGCTCGGATTTCTCCTCTTCGCCGCCGATGTAGGGGATGATGTTGTCCAGAATTTCGGGCATGCGGTCGAACGTCTTGCCCGCGCCGCTGATCGCCTGGTAGGTGGAAACGGCAACTTTGGAAACGCCGTACTTCATCAGCGGGTGCAGGGCGGGAACGTAGCTCTGCAGCGAGCAGTTGCTCTTGACGGCGATGAAGCCGCGCTTCGTGCCCAGCCGCTTTCTCTGCGCGGGGATGATCTCCGCGTGCTGCGGGTTGATCTCGGGGATGATCATGGGTACGTCGGGCGTGAAGCGGTGCGCCGAGTTGTTGGAGATGACGGGTACTTCCGCCCTGGCATACTTCTCTTCGAGCGCCTTGATCTCGTCCTTTTTCATATTGACGGCGCAGAACACGAAATCGACCATGCCCGCGATCTTATCGACGTCTTTTTCCGCGTCGAGCACGACCATATCCGCGAATTTTTCGGGGATGGGGGAGGTCATCGCCCAGCGCCCCGCAACGGCGTCGCGGTATTTTTTGCCCGCGGAAGCGGGGGATGCGGCGAGCGCCGCAACGCGGAACCAGGGATGGTTTTCCAGGAGCAGGCAGAACCGCTGTCCTACCATGCCCGTAGCGCCGATAACGGCGACGTTGTACTGTTTCATTTTCGATCTCCTGTACGGTAATAAATTTTTCGCTGTGTGAAATTTTTTGCCGTGCGCCGGCAGCAGCTCCGGGCGGTAAAGAAAAAACGGCGCCGAAAAGAGGCACCGTAACAGGCAGAAAATCGCGGGGCGCACGCGGGTGCGTCGGATACTGCGCTAAAATAGTGCTCCACTTGCGGTGACAGTCGTGCGGGTGTTCTCCCGTACGCCCGGCGGCGGCGCTTCGGCAGGCGCCGTGCCTCGGCGGGGATGCCCTTTTTTTCCGCCGGGAATGCCGTTCCCCGGTACGGCGGAAATACTCATGCTCGCCCGCTCCTCTATTCAGCATAAGAATTTTACCATACAAAAGCGCAAATGTCAAAGAATTTTTTTGCTTCGGGCGGGATATTTAATTGAAATATTTTCCGATTTATAGTAGAATATAAGATAACGAACGTTGCGGGCGTCGCCCCGCACAGAACGGAGGAATTATGGCGCAAGGCGAAAAGAAAGGATTTATAGCCAGAATGCTCGAGGGAAAGGAGCGCGACGAAAATTATGCGCGCAGTACGCTCCCGTCCAACCGCTGGGCGCTCTTTTGGGATATTTTCAAAGGCAGGCTGGGGAAGCTGGTCATCGTCAATCTTCTGATGCTCATTTTTTTCATCCCCATGATCGCCGTTTTTGTTTTCCGGTATATGTACACGACGGTGCAGGGCATGATGATGCCCTTTGCCAGCTGGGTGGGCGTCGGGTATACCCCCGTTCCCAACCTCATCGGCATGCCGCAGCAGATCGTTCTGTCGACCAATCTGTTGTTCGGCGCTTTCCTTCTCGTCGCATCCTTTATAGCGGCGGTCGGCATATCGGGCGGCATCTACGTCATCCGCAACATGGTATGGACGGAGGGTATCTTCGTCGCCAACGATTTCTGGCGCGGCATTAAAATCAACTTTATCGTCGTGCTGCAATCCACCGTCTTTTACGGCGTGATGCTGTACCTGTTCACCATCTCCATCAACTGGTCGCAGTATATGCTTGCGGTCGGCACGGGAAACGCCGTACTCAATAATATTTCCATCGCGCTTTCATACATTGCGATCGGAATTGTCACGCTCATGTTCCTGTGGATGCTGTCGATGGGCGGCAACTATAAACTCAAATTTTTCCAGCTTCTGAAAAACTCCTTCCTGATGACATTCGGGCTGATTTTCCAGAACATCTTTTTCGTCGTTCTGATGGCGATTCCCGTCATTCTCGTGCTTTTAGGCTCCTTTTTCCAGATGATCGGGTTCGTTATTCTGGTTTTGTTCGGAATTTCGTATATGCTTCTCGTTTGGTTCAACTATTCGCAGTGGGCGTTCGATAAATTCTTCGAATCCAAGCGCGAAGGCGGCAAGGTCAACCGCGGCATCTATGCCAAGGTCGGCAAGGGCGGCGAACAGAGCAAAGCCGTGCAGGAGTATCAGGCTTCCATCGAGGCGGCAAGGAGCGTCAAGTCCGACCTTTCCTCCCGCCCCATCAAGCCGATCACCGACGATCTGAAGGTGTACGAACTGCCCGAATCCTATTCGCGCGAGGATCTTGCGAAGCTGCGCGAATCCAAGAACAAGATCGTCGAGGATACCGAGCAGTACGCCGAGGAGCATAAGGACGACGAAAAGTACGTCGTCTACAACGCCCAGTTCGAAAAGCCGAAGGAGGAAGAAGCGGACGAAAAGGGCAAGAAAAAGAAGAAGCCCAAAAAATCGGACGGGCAGGGCGAAGGCGAGGACGCGCAATGAGCCAAGCGTACGCCGGTCTTGCCGACTGGTTCGAATATCTCAATTCCGACTGCGACTATGATTCATGGTCGCAGTACTTATATGAGCGCCTCCGTTCGCTCGGCGTTTCGGGCGGCAGGGGACTGGACATCGGCTGCGGCAGCGGTCGGTTCTGCCGCGATTTCGTCCGCCGCGGCTTCGACATGACGGGTTACGACGTCAGCCCCGCCATGCTCGCCAAGGCGGAACAGCTCTCGGCGAGTGAGGGGGTGTTTCCCCGTTACATTCTCTCCGACGCGCGGAAAATAAAGACGCTCGGCGGCAGGGCGGACTTTGCGCTGTGCGTCAACGACTGCGTCAACTACATCCCGCAGGCGGATATTCCCCGCTTTTTCGCGCGCGTCGCCGGCTGTCTGAAAAAGGGCGGGGCGTTCCTGTTCGACGTATCATCGGCGTACAAGCTGCGCGAGGTGGTCGGGAACAACTCCTTCTGCGAGGACAGGGAGGAGGTCGCCTGGATGTGGTTCAACACCCTGCATCCCGACCGCGTGGAGATGGACTTCACGCTGTTCGTGCGGGGGGAAGACGGGCGCTTTACCCGCGAGGATGAGCGGCATACGCAGTACATTCACGAGGAAACCGATTTGCGCCGAGCGGCGGAGGGGGCGGGTTTTTCCGTCCGCGCCGTCGAGGGCGCTTCGGGCGATTCTTCCGACAAGATGCGGCAGAATTTTTTGTGCGTGCGGGCGTGACCGCACTTCGCTTTACGGCGGCAAAGCCGCGTTTGAGGTGATTATCTATGAAAAAAGAGGACGCGCTTCTGCGCGGTTTGGTATACAACGACGAGGTATCCGTCTGCGTGGCGGACACGACAAAGCTCGTAAACGAAGCGATCCGCATCCACGATTTGTCCGCCCTTTCGGCGGCGGCGCTGGGCAGAACGCTCACGGCGGCGGCGTACATGTGTTCCTCTCTCAAAGAGGAGCGGGGCGCCCTGTCCGTCACCATCAAGGGCGGCGGCATCGGCGGAACAATCTGCGTCAGCGGCGACAAGGCTCTGCACATGCGCGGGTACATCGAAAACCCGCACGCTCAGCTCCCGCCCAACGCGCAGGGAAAGCTCGACGTGGGCGGCTGCGTGGGCAAGGACGGGTATATCTCGGTGGTGCGCGACGACGGCGACAACGTTCCCTTCGTCGGCACGACGGAGCTTGTGAGCGGCGAGATCGGCGAGGACTTCGCGGCGTATTTCGCATACAGCGAGCAGATCCCGACGGCGGTCGCCGTGGGCGTGAAGATCGGCACGGACGGCACCTGCCTGGGCGCGGGCGGCGTATTTTTGCAGCCGCTGCCCGGCGCGAGCGAGGAGAGCATTCGCAAAGCGGAGGGGATCATCGGCAGATTCTCCGCGGTCAGCTCGCTCATGGAGAAGATGACGGCGCAGGAAGTTCTCGAACAGTATTTCGGCGCGGTTAAATTTTACACGGAAAAACCCGAATATAAGTGCAGTTGCAGCAGACATTATATAGAGGGGATCCTTGCGGCGATGGGGGAAAAGGAACTGCGTTCCATCCTCGAGGAGCAGGGCGAGATCTCCGTTTACTGCCACTATTGCAACACCGATTATAAATTTTCCCCGCAGGAAGTGGAGGAGCTGATCGTCCGCATGCGCGGCGATACATAATTGAGGTCACGAATGGAAGAAAAGGTAGTACAATTCGATCTGGCGGCGGAAAAATTGCTTGAAATGGCGGACGCCCGCCTGGACGAAGGGGATCACCTCGCCGCGCTGCGCCTGCTCCACAAATCGCTGGAGCTGTACGGCCCGGGCGCGGACGAATACGTTTCCCTCGCCGACGCGTACGACGAAATGGAAATTTTCGAGCTTTCCGCCAACTGCTGGTTTTCCTATCTGGATATCTGCCCCGAAGAGGAGGCGGTTGACGCCTACGAGGGGCTGGCGGCGTGCTTTTACAATATGGGAAACGAACCTGTCGCTCTGTATTATTATAATAAAATGATGCGCGACAAATTTGTTTCTCCCGCAAACAATACGGAGATGGGCGAGCTGTTCGAGCAGCCTCCCCGGCGCAGGTTCCGCATCAGCTGGCCGCCCGAGCGCGCCGATTATTCGGGCGATATTGACGAAGGTCTGCGTGCGCTGAAGAGCGGCAAGTATGACGTCGCCCGCGCCTGTTTCAACCGCGTGCATCCGAAATCGGATTACTATATCTCCGCGCGCAACTATCTGGCGGTGTGCTGCCTGCTCGAAGGCAAGCCGGAGGAAGCGGAGAGGGAGTGCCTTTCCGTTCTCGCCGAACAGCCGAACAATGTGCAGGCGCTCTCCACCTATGCCGCCGTTCTCACCGAACAGGAGCGGCGGGAGGAGGCGTACCGTGCGGCGGTCAGACTCGCGGCTTTGGAAACGGAAAATCCCGACGAGCTGTACAAAATTGCGACCGTCTGCTGCGAAAACGGACTGTACGAACAGGCATACGAAAAATTCTGCATTCTGGAACAGTCTGTCAGCTACGACCTGACGCTGCTGTACTTCAAGTCGGTTGCGGCGCTGCGCTGCGGCAAAGTGAAGGAAAGCCTTGCCTCCTTCGGCAAAATTCTGGACATCTATCCGGATGCCGCCGTGGCGCGCTATTACTTCCGCGAGGTGCGCGACTATGCGGAAAAGGGCGGAACGCCCCCGCAGACGAGCTTTTTCTACCGCGTTCCCGACGAGGAGCGGGCGCGCCGCACCGAGTTTCTGGCAACGCTCGCGCAGCTAAAAAGCGCGGAGCTGCGCGCTTATTGCGACGAGGCGGACATCACCGAACTTCTGGAATGGGCGTTCGACGAGGGCGACGGGCAGGAAACGGAGCTGCAGCTTTTGGCAATGGCTGTCGCTGTCGGCGGCGGCATGGACGGATTTATCCGCAGCTTTCTGCTCGATTCCACCGCGAACGACGCCGTCAAATTCGAAACGCTCCGCCGGCTGTGCGCGCGCAACAAAAAGGACGAATTCGGCATCGTTACGGGCGACCTTTACCGCCGGCTGCCGATGGAAAAACTCGTTACCGGCCGCGTCGCCCATACGAAATTCGTGCAGGCGTATGCCCTCTGCTTTTCGCGGTTTGCGCCGCTGGGAGAGGGGAGCGCGGCAGAATTTTGCCTTACGTCGCAGGAGATCTACGCCGCTCTCGAGCGGGAAGGGCAGCTTGCGCTCGCGCACGACGTCGAAAGCCTTGCCTGCGCTGTTTATTTGGCAACCGTACCCGCCGCCATCAAAAAGACGCGCACGCTTCTGAAATACCTGGGCGCGGAAGCGGATACGGTCGCCCGCATTCTGAGCGTCGTCAACGGCGTTTCCGCACGGGCGGAGGCGGCAGCAGCAGACGCGTCCGCGGGAGCCGAAGGGGACAAAGTGGAAAAAAACGAGGAGAACAGCGATGAAACTCATTGATTTCGACGATAAATTCAACCGCAAACTGGCAAAATATATCGAAAAGCATGCGGGCGAACGCACCGAAGAGGAGTGGGAAAACTACATCGCCGAGGCGTACGGCAAATTCGGCGATACCTATCTGGGCGAGATCGGCAAAACGCCGCGGCAGTACTTTGCGGAGATGAGCGATTCCGCGCTGGTGGAAACGCTCAAAGAGTATCTTTTGCAGGATATTTCCGTGCCGGATATTCTCTGCGAGGAACTGGAATCGCGCGGGGTATTCCCCGAACTTCTGGCTCTGCTCAACGAAACGGACGAGGAGCTGGTGCATTACGCGCTCAACATCATCGGCTCCGACCCGCGCGCCTTCGGCCGCTACATAGCGATGCTGGCGGACGACGCGTACGACGGGCATATCAAGGATTCGCTCGCCGACCTTCTGAAGGCGCGTGCGGACGATGCGGCGGATGGCGTTCTGCCCCTCGTCGGCACGGAAAGCGAGCCGTATGCGCTGGAGATCCTCTCCAAGGTACAAAAGAGGGACGACCGCGTTTACAACGCCCTTCTGAACGCCTTTAAGGGCGCGGACGATGCGGATGCGCCGCTGTATGCGGGGTATCTGGCATCCTACGGAGACGAGCGCGCCCTGCCTTCCCTTCTTGCCGCGATCGAGCGGGAGGACATCGGATTCGTGCTGTTTCAGGAACTCAAATTCGCCATCGAGGCGCTCGGCGGCGAGTACGAGAAGGAGCGCGACTTTTCAAACGACCCCGCCTATAAAAAGATCATGGCGGCGGGCGGCGGCACCGATATTTTCGGCGGAAAAAAATCATCCTGACAATGTTGTTCTGCGCCCGCGTTTTGCGGGCGCTTTCGGTTTTTGCGCGCAATTGCGCCGCGCGCCGAATGTGTGCGGGTGTGCAAGTTTTCATTTGCGCCGGAATTTAACGGAGTTTTACGCCGCCGAACACATCGCCGCGGTATAATAGTGTTATGCTGAACGAAAAGAAGGGGCGCTTCACGCCCGCGCAGAAAATCATCATAGCCGCGCTCGCCGCCTGCCTCGTATGGTTGCTCGCGCAGGTGCCGTTCCTCGCCGAATACCTGTTCGCGCGGGGAGTCACGCGCTGGCTTGCGGGGCTTATTTCCGCAATTACGGGCATTTTCCCGTTTTCCTTCTACGAAATCGCCGCGGTGCTGCTCATCCTCGGCGCCGCGGCATTGGTTCTTTATATCTGTACGCATCTCTCCCACGCGCGCAGAAAATCGCTGCCGCTTCTTCTGCGTCGCCTCGCCGCAGCCGCCGCGGCTGTATTTTTTGCGTTCTGCCTGCTGTACGCGCCGCTGTACAACCGCACGGGCGTATCTTCGGCGCTCGGTCTGCCCGACGTGCAGGTCACGGAGGAGAACGCTTACGCCGCCGCGGAGTACTATGTGGAGCGGCTCAACGCCCTCGCCGACGATTTCGAGCGGGACGGGGAGGGGAACATTCTGCCGGAGCAATCCTTTGCGGAAACGGCGGAGCTTCTGAATGCGCGGTACGATTCCCTGCAAACCGATTATTTTTCGCCTTACACGGTGAACCCGAAGGCGGTCGCGCTGTCCGTGCCGATGAGCTATCTGGGTATTACGGGTATCTACTTTCCGTTCACGGGGGAGGCGAACGTCAACGTGAATATTCCCGCCTATGAGATACCCGTCACCATGGCGCACGAAATGGCGCACGCGAAGGGCGTCGCGCGGGAGAACGAGGCGAACATCGCCGCGTATGTTCTGTGCATCACGGCGGAAGACCCGTACCTGCAGTACAGCGGGTTGATGAACGCCGCCGCGGTGCTGCTCAATTCCCTTCCCGAGGAAGAATACGAGGAACTGCGCTCCCGCCTCGCGCCCGAAGTTTTAAAGGAGTATTCCAATGCGGGCGCGCACTACGCGCAATATGACGGTTGGATCGATCGTCTTTCCTCCTTCGTCAATGATCTGTTTCTGAAGTCGAACGGCGTTCCGGGCGGCACGCGCAGCTACGGGCAGACGGCGCAGAGTCTCGTTGCGCTGTATGTAAAGCTGTGCGGATAGCGCCGCAAGCGGGGAGCCGGAATGCCTGCACGCTCTGGCGCAGCGGGGTGCGCGGCGCGCTTCTTGCGGGCATTTGCGGTTTCAGTCCGCCCGTGCGCCGAGGATATGTATTGCCCGCATCCGTTCAAACGAATAGCTCGAAAGGGGACGGGCATAGGCGTCGAAGGAGTGCGCCGCCACGAGCGGAACGCCTCCGAAAAAGCCGACGGCGAGGAGGGAATGGTAAAAATCTCCGCCCGTTCGCCCGAGCTGGATAACGTCGCCGGGCTGCAGCTGTACAAGGGGTATTTCCTCCGCATAGGGGCCGGCGCCGTCGTTTGCAGTGAGAAAATTGTATAAAAATTCCACGCCCGTCCAGGATGCCGTGCGGTCGTTTGCCGAGCGGTAGTACCAGCCGAACACGGGCGTAAAGTTCATAACCCGGCACCCCGCGAACAGGCATTGCGAAACGAAGTTCGTGCAGTCGCCGCCGATTTGCCCGAAGTCGTAATAGGCGGGGTTGCGCCCGAACGCCCAACGCCGGGCATACAGCACGGATTGTTTTCTGTTATAGCCGATTTCGCGCATACTGTATTGTATTCGCCGCGGGGCAGGTTTGTTTCTTTTCTTGAGGAAAACGGGAAATTGTTAAAAAAAATTTACAAAAAGATTACATTTTTCGGCGCAGATGTTGACATATAATTGCATTTATGCTATTATAAAACCCCGAGGTCAAAAATGTTACAGGAATTTATCGTAGGAGAACTGATCAAGGCGCGGAAGGCGATGGGCATGTCGCAAAAGGAACTTGCGCAGCGCTGCGGGCTGCCGCAGTCGACCGTCGGCAGAATCGAGGCGGGTTTGGTGGCTCCGAATATGCTCACCCTGGCAAAGATCGCCGAGGTACTGCAGATGGAAATAGCTGTCCGCCCGAAGGAACGCCGCGGCACTGTCTGACGGGGCGTTTTACCGTGCGGGCATGGCGTTGTTTTACCGGAAAAGGCGGAGCCGCCCGTAAATCCGGCGCCGAAGGCCGGAACATTGCGCCCTTGAACGGGGCATACGAGAGAGCCGGATATGGATATTTTGAAATACGTATTGAATTTAATAAAAGACTACTGGTTTTTCGGCGGGCTGCCGTCGTCGGCGGAGCTGTACCTGAGGGTCTTGGTCGCCTTTAACGTCGTGTTCGGGTTGTTGATCCTGGTGATGTACTTCCATCAGGGATTTTACACTTTTTTCGCCCTGTTCACGCGAGCCAAAAAATGGCGGGAGGCGAAGGTGCGGCATAAATATGCCTACCTGATCTGCGCGCACGACGAGGAAAAGGTGATCGGCAACCTGATCGACAGTATTTTCGCACAGGATTATCCGAAGGATCTGATGAAGGTATTCGTATGTGCAGATAATTGTACGGACGATACGGCAAAGATCGCGCGAGAGCGCGGCGCGGTGGTATTCGAGCGCTATTCCAACGAACGGGGCAAGAGTTATGCTTTGGACTATATGATCAAGCGCGTCCTTGCCGAATATGCGGAGGAAAAGTTCGACGCGGCTTTCGTCTTCGATGCGGATAATCTCGTCACGGCGAATTATACGGAGGAGATGAACAAGCTCTACGATGCGGGGTATAAGGCAGCTACTTCCTTCCGCGCTTCGAAAAACGTGGGGCAGAATTGGGTAACGGCGGGTTCCTCTTATATGTTTTACAGGGAGTGCTCGCTCGTACACCATTCGCGTTCAAAGTTGGATTTCGGTACATATGTTTCGGGAACCGGGTTTTATGTGGCGATGGAACTGCTTGAAGAAATGGGCGGCTGGAACTACCACACGATCACGGAAGACATTGAATTTTCCCTCGATTGCGCGTTAAAGAAAATCAAGATCGGCTACAATGAGAACGCGGTATTTTACGACGAGCAGCCGCAAAAGCTCCGCGATTCCTGCGCGCAGCGCCTGCGCTGGTGCAGGGGGATGCACGAGTGCTTCAATAAGTATTATTTTAAGGAATTTAAAAATACGGTAAAATCGGGGCTGGGGCCGATCCGATTCGAAATGTTCGTGCATGTATGTCCGCTGTCCGTCATCAGTTTTGTCTGGACGATTCTGTATCAGCTGTTGTTGGCTGCGGCGGTGTTCGGCGGAAAATTTTCGGCTTCGGTGGAGCATTGGTACATAACGATGGCGCTGCCTTCCTTCGGCGTATCGGTGGCGGGGATGTATCTCGCGCTCGTGGCGTGCGCATTCATTTTCGTCGGAAAAGCGTGGAAGCGCATCGACATGCCTGCATACAAAAAAATATTTTACTGTTTCACTTTCCCGGTAATTTTCACTTTAGGCGTACCTATTTGGTCGGTCGCGATCTTCAAGAAGGTGCGCTGGACGAAAATTCCGCACACGGTCAGCAAAAGCATCGGAGATTTCGGAACGAAATAACGCTTGAGAAAACAGCCGCCGCCCGTTCGGGCGGCGGCTGCTGCTTGCCGTTATTTTTTTCCGTTCCAGCAATAAGTGCAGAATTTGCAGGCGGGCATGCCCGTCGAACCGAGCATGTCGTCCAGTCGGTGGTATTTGAGGGTGGTGAAACCGATGTCTTTGCGGATCGCTTCAACCATCGCCGCATATTGTGCAGAGTCGGGGTCGGTATAAGGCGCGATGTCCGCGTTTTCTCCTTCCAGCTCGGCAATCTTCCGCCGTGCAATCAACTCCATTTCGGAAGTCGAGCGGGAGAAATTCAGGTAGGGGCAGCCGTACAGCAGGGGCGGGCAGGCGAGGCGTATGTGCAGCTCCTTTGCTCCGCTGTTGTACAGGAAATCTGCCGTCCCGCGCAGCTGCGTGCCGCGCACGAGCGAATCGTCGATCAGCACAAGTTTCTTGCCGCGGATGAGCGATTCGATGGGTACCAGCTTCATATGCGCAATCAGGTCGCGCCGCGTCTGGTTGGCGGGCATAAAGGAACGCGGCCAGGTATGCGTGTACTTGACGAAGGGGCGCACGAGCGGGATTTTGGAGCAATTTGCGTATCCCACGGCGTGCGCCGTACCCGAATCGGGCAGACCCGCCACGCCGTCCGCCTCCACATTGTCCCTGCGGGCGAGCGCCGCGCCGCAGTTGTAGCGCATCTGTTCCACGTTCAGCCCCTCGTAAGAGGAGGCGGTAAAGCCATAGTACACCCACAGGAAGGTGCAGATCTTCATCTCGTCGTGCGCGGGAGAAACGATCTCCGCTCCGTCGGGCGTGATAAAATCGATTTCGCCCGGCCCGAGTTCGCGCACCGCCTTGTATCCGAGGTTGAGATAGGCAAACGATTCAAAGGTCACGCAATAGGAATCCCGCTTTTTCCCGAGCGATACGGGAGTGCGTCCGTACTTGTCGCGGGCGGCGTAGATGCCCTCGGGAGTAAGCACGAGGATAGACATGGAGCCGTCGATCGCGTCCTGCGCGATGCGTATGCCTTCGGGGATGGTTGCGCCGCGGTTGATGAGCGCCGCCGTCAGTTCGGTCGCGTTGATGCTTCCGCCGCTCATTTCAAGAAAATGCGTTTTGCCTCCCGCAAACGAGCTTTTTACGAGTTCGTCGATATTATTGATGCGCCCGACCGTCGCGATGGCGAAGTTCCCGAGGTGCGAGCGCACGAGCAGCGGCTGCGGCTCGTTGTCGGAAATGCAGCCGATGCCGAGTTTTCCCTTCATCTCCGTAAAATCCCGCTCGAATTTGGTGCGGAAAGGGGAATTTTCAATGTTATGAATGGCACGGTTGAAGCCGCTGTCGCCGTACACAGCCATGCCGCCGCGCCTTGTGCCGAGGTGTGAATGATAATCCGTGCCGAAAAACAAATCGAATACGCAGTCCTTTTTGGACGCCACTCCGAAAAATCCGCTCAATGTTCTGCCTCCGTAAATAAACAATACTTATCTATTATATCATAAACAAAGGAATATGTCACTCTCCCTGCGGGAGGCTTGAAAAAATTTTTTTCAGCCGCAGGCGATGCGGCGAACTTGCGGCGGAGCGGTTCTTCCCGGGCGGGAGGGTGCGTTTTTCACGTTGTTTATGTTGCAATCTTGCGCGGAATATGATAAAATAAAAATGTTTTGGAGGCAAACCATGTCTATACAGATGAATTCGCATCTTCCCGCTCCCGAAGCACTCAAGGCGGAGCTGCCGCTGTCTTCGGAACTGCAGGCGCTCAAACGCCGCCGCGACGGGCAGATCCGCGCCGTATTCACCGGCGAGTCGGATAAATTTATCGTCATCGTCGGCCCCTGTTCCGCGGATAACGAAGATTCCGTGTGCGATTACGTTTCCCGTCTGGCGCGGGTCGGCGAAGCTCTTTCCGACCGGCTCATCCTTATTCCGCGCATCTATACGAACAAGCCTCGTACGACGGGCGCCGGATACAAGGGCATGCTGCATCAGCCCAGCCCGGACAAGGCGCCTGACCTTCTGCACGGGATCGCGGCAATCCGGAAAATGCATATCCGCGCCATGCGCGAGAGCGGTCTGACAGCCGCCGATGAAATGCTCTATCCCGAAAACCGCAGCTATCTTGACGACCTGCTCTCCTACGAAGCGGTGGGGGCGCGTTCGGTGGAGGATCAGCAGCACAGGCTGGTGGCGAGCGGGATGGATATTCCCGTGGGCATGAAGAACCCGACCAGCGGCGATTTTTCCGTGATGCTCAATTCGGTGCAGGCGGCGCAGTCCGCGCACAGGTTCCTGTACCGCGGGTACGACGTTTCCACGGACGGAAACGAGCTTGCGCACGTCATCCTGCGCGGCGGCGTCGATAAATACGGCACCTGCATTCCCAATTACCACTATGAAGATCTGCTCCGTCTGTTGGAAATGTACGGTATGCGCGGGCTGAAAAACCCTGCGGCGATCGTCGACGCCAACCATTCCAATTCGGACAAGAAGTACAAAGAACAGATCCGCATCGTGGGCGAGGTGATGTACAGCCGCCGCTACAATGCCGACCTGAAAAAACTCGTCAAGGGCGTAATGATCGAAAGTTATATCGAAGAGGGCTGCCAGCCGATTTCCGCGGAGCGCGTATACGGAAAATCGATTACCGACCCGTGCCTCGGTTGGGAGGATACGGAAAAACTCCTCTTCAAAATTGCCGAAGAATGCTGAACAGCTGTTAATAAGTGCCGCCGTTTCCTGAAAACGGCGGCATTTCCCGTATTTGCCGCTGCTCTGCCCGTATATTTCTTCGCCGGAGGTCGGGCGCGGGCTTGTGTTTGAGCGCCGTATGTGGTATAATAAACGGACAATGAAGGACATTTACATCGTTTTAAGCCAGACGCGTTCCATCGTATCGCGGCTGATACGCCTTGCCACAGGCGATATGTATACGCACGTTTCCATCGGATTCGAGGATGAACCGGGAACGACCTATTCGTTCGGCAGGATTTTTCCGCATAACCCGCTGTGGGGCGGTTTCGTGCGGGAATCGGTGACGTTCGGCACCATGAAGCGCTTCCGCGATGCAGACGCAGCCGCGATCCGCATCCGCATCGAGGACGGGGCATACGAACGGATGCGCAGGCATATAGCGGCAATGTACGCGGACAGGCGGCGGTACGGTTATAACTACATAGGTCTTCTCATAGCAAAATTCGGCATTGCGTACCGCTGCGAAAACCGCTATTACTGTTCGGAATTTCTGAAGGAACTGCTGGAAAGGTTCGGGGTCGTCCCGGCGGGAGAGCTTTCGGAGGTCGTCCGCCCCGCCGATTTTCTGAATATCCGCTGCGGCGAGCTTATATACCGCGGCAGTCTGTATAAATTTGCTGCGGCGCAGCGCCGTCGGGCGCTTTTGCTGTGCGGCGAAGAATAGGGGAAAGAACGGGAACGGCGCAAGAACCGCGGGCAGATTTCTGCCCGCGGTTCCCGCTTCTGACATATAAGGGTGCGGCTTCTGCCGCCTGTGAGCCGGTCGTTCCCGCCCGCCGGATAAATCCGCCGGCGCGCCTTTTCGCGAGGCGCCCGGGCGGGGAATCATGTCGCCTTGCTTCGTTCCGCCGCCTGCCCGCCGTGTGCGGCAGGGGATACCGGAAGGCGCTCCGCTGTTTCCGACGGGGTCAGCTTGCCGCCGACGATGCGCGCGATCTCTTCATGTCCCCGCGCATTGGGATGGATTCCGTCGTCCGAAAGGCAGGCGAGGTAATCGGGCATGAGAAGCATATCCGTCCGGAAATCGATGAACGGGCAGCCGTTTTCCAGAGCCGCCTTCATAACGGCAAGGTTGTAGGCTTCCTGGTGCCGTGCGATGTTGGTCACGTCGCCGCGGAAAAATTCCATGACGCGTTCCCCGTCGGCGCGCGCGCTGATCACGTTGCGGAAATACCGCTGCGAGTCGATCGGAGGCAGGGAGAAAAACAGGGGCGTGCGCCCGTGCGCGCGCAGGAGCGCGATAACTTTCCGCAGGATTTCCCCGAACTCGGGCAGCGGAGTATTCGGCGCGTGTGCGGAAAGGGGCGCTTCGGCGACCTCTTCCCAACGATAATCGCAGTCATTTCCGCCGAGAGCTACCGCGAGAACGCTTCCTGGCGGCGTTTCGCGCAGAAAGCGTTCGAAATGCCCCTTTTCCCAGCACTTTTTCAGGGTCTGCCCGTAGGCGGAAAAATTGTCCGTTTCGACCCCGTATCTTTCCGCGAGAATGGTTACGGCGCTCCGCCCGACGCGGCATATGCGCCCGTTTTCCAGATATAAACCTTTGGATATGGAATCGCCGAAAACGGTGATGCGGCTTTGTCTCCAAACGTTTGCCGTGTTCAAAGTTGCACTTTCAGCCATACGATCTCTCCTTCCTCGGTTTTCGGATTATTGCCCGAAAACGCGGGTTTCAATCTCGCTATGCGAGCGTTTCCGCCGTCGGTTTGCAGCCGGCGGCTTTTCCTGTGTGCGATATAAGGATACAACAAAACGCGGAAGAAGTAAAACTACTTCCTTCCCTTTCGCCTATACAGTTGTTTTTCATTCGGTAGAGTTGCGATCCGGCGGCTCTACTGAGAGTAGAGCCTGCGTTTTTTTGTCGGAAAAAGGGCGGAAAAACGGAAAATTTCACGCCGTTACCCGAAAAATTGCCGCAGTAACGGTATGCAATCGTTCAAAAGTATGATATAATAGGAACATGAACGATTTGAGAACGGTCGTGGCTAAGAACCTCGTCGAATGCCGCAAGGCGGCGGGGTTCACGCAGCTGCAGTTGGCGGAAAAACTCAATTATTCGGACAAAGCCGTTTCCAAATGGGAGCGGGGGGAAAGCCTGCCCGATATAGCGGTGCTGTGCGCGCTGGCGGAACTGTACGGTGTAACGCTCGATTACCTTGTGCGGGAACATACGCGCAGACCGTCGGTCGGGCGCTATAAAAAGCGCCGCCGTGCCATCGTTTCGGTGATGAGCTGCCTCCTGGTATGGGTGGTCGCCACGGCGGTGTATTCCGTGCTTCTCATCTGCGGCACCCCGGGCGAGTTGTGGCTTGCGTTCATTTGGGCGCTGCCGGCTACGGGCGTCGTGTGCATCGTGTTTTCCTGCGTGTGGGGGAACCGCTATCACCGTGCCGTTTCCGTTTCCGCGCTCATATGGATGCTCGCCCTGGCGCTCTTTCTCACCATCCCCGTGCGGAATATGTGGCTCGTTTTCGTTGTTTCCGTCCCCGTCCAGGCGCTCGCCGTATTTTGGTTCATTTTACGCAAAAGTCAGAATAACGTTTGCTAATCGGAAGCCTTTATGCTATACTATAACGGAGCGCCGTATGCCCCTTCCGTGCGGTATGGCTGCCTGAACGCCGCCCGCTGCCGTACCTCGCTGTTCGGAACGAAACCGGCGAGCGTCGCGCTTTTCGCGGCTGCCGCATATACTGTATTTGCGGCAAATCCGTATTGCAATACGATGCCCGCACCCGGTGTGGCGGGAGATTCTGCAGAACGCCGGCGGGGCAGCCGCGGAGGTGTGTATGCAGGAAAACAGGGCGGTGATCCGCCTCGGTTCTATTCGCGCCAACGCGCAATATTTTTTATCCCGCGCGCAGGGCGCAAAGCTCTGCGCTGTCGTCAAGGCGGATGCATACGGCCACGGCGCGGTTGCGGTCGCGCAGGCGCTGTCCGGCGTGGCGGATATGTTCGCCGTGGCACTCGTGGAGGAAGGCGCACAGCTGCGCCATGCGGGCGTGCGGGAGGATATACTCGTGCTGTGCCCGCCGCTCGGCGAAGATGACGTCGTGCGCGGCGCGCGACACCGCCTGATTTTCACCGTTTCCGATGCGGAGGATTACCGGCTTCTCGGGCGCGTCTGCGAGCAGTACGGTATTTGCGTTTCCTGTCATATCAAAGTCAATACCGGCATGAACCGCTTCGGATTCGACGCGGATGCGTTTGACAAATTTCTTGCGGGGCGATTGTCCGGGCGCGTGCGGGCGGAAGGCATCTATTCGCATTTTTACCGCCCCGAAGACGCGGAAACGGCGGAAAAACAGTTTGCGCGCTTTCAGCGGTTTTGTGCGCCCGCCGAACGCGCGTTCGGTTCGTTGTTGCGGCATATCGCCGCTACGGGCGGGGTGCTCGCTTCGCCCGTATACTGCCTCGATATGGTGCGCGTCGGCATCGGTCTGTACGGTTATCTTCCCGAAGGGTTCTCCCTTCCCGCGGGGACGTTGCACCCCGCGCTGTCCGTCAGCGCGCAAGTCGCGTGCGCGCGGGAATACCGCGGCGGCGGGGCGGGTTACGGCGAATATATTCCGCAGGGGGAAGACCTGTGTGTCGTGCGGGCGGGGTATGCCGACGGTTTTTTCCGGGCGAATGCGGGGAAAAACAGTCTCTGTATGGATGCCTGCGTTGAAGAATCGAAGAGGAATAAATATGACGAAGTCTGTATCTTTTCGGATGCGGACGCGTATGCGCGGCGGCACGGCACCATCTCGTACGAGGCTCTCGTGAACGTCGGGCGGAGGGTGGTCAGGGAGTATGTCAGCGGAGAAGACGAATAACGGCGCCGCGGCGGGGCGGATTCCGGTTACGGAGGAAAAGCGCCTCCTGCGGTCAAGGATGAAGGCGCTGCGCGCCGCGGCGCCCGACCGTGCGGAGCGGGATAAACGGATTTTTGAAAACCTGTTTGCATACCCTGCGTTTGCGGGGGCGCAAAGTGTTTTTATCTACTGTTCGCTGGCGGAGGAGGCGGATACCCGCCGCATCATCGGCGAACTTCTCGCGCGCGGCAAACGGGTATACCTGCCGCGCACGGAGGGGAAGGAAATGATCGCCGTGCGCTATGAAGGCGGCGGGCTTTGCCCCGGGAAATTCGGCGTATCCGAACCCGAGGGCGAAGAATCGGAGGACAAGCCCGAAGTTTGCATCCTGCCGCTGCTGGCGGCGGACGGGCGGTTCCGTAGGCTCGGGTACGGCGGCGGGTATTACGATAAATACCTTTCCGGCAAAGGAAAGGGTATGCGGAAAATCGGGATATGCTACGATTTTCAGCTGACAGACGGGTTACCGTCGGAAGAGCACGATGTGCTTCTTGACGCGCTCGTAACGGACGCGCGCATCCTCGTGCGCGGAACATCGGAGGTATTATGAAAACGATCGGCAAAATTATGTGGAGCATCCTCGAATATCTGCGCCGCGCGGCGACGCCCTTTTTTATCAGCCTGATGTTCGGGATGACGATGCTTGCCGTTTCCTCCATCGAAAATCCGGAACTGAAAATCATTCTGATGTTCCTGTTGGTGGCGGGCGACGGCGTGCTTGTCTTTGTATTGATGCGCGTCATGGGCGAGAATGCCTATAAGATGAAGACGACCGGGCAGATGATCCGCGAAAACCGCCCGACCGGCTCGGCAGATTCAAGCACTTACCGCCCCTGCAAAGAATACCGCTGGTATAAAGGCGCGGTGATCGGTCTGCTCGTCTGTGCAATTCCCGCCGTGCTTGTGCTGGTGAGCGCGTTGGGCGAAAATCTGGTCGCGCGCGTGGTGCTTATGCTGCTGTGCGGTTGGTGTTATTTGCCGGTGTTTGCCATCTATCAGGTTGCCTTTTCGGGAATGGAGGCAGATGCCCTCGTCGCGGCATACGGATTTTCTTCCCTTTGGTGGAGCTTTGTCCTGCTCGGCGCGTATCTGGCGGTTATGATCGTGGGGTATGCAGTGGGCGCCTCGCGCGAAAAGACCCGCCAGTACATCATGGCGATGCAGACGGAGTCCATCGAAGAGGGTATTGCGCGGCATCAGAAGCAGGTGGAAAGCGGCAGAAAATTCACGCCGCCGAAGCAAAAGAAGTCTGCCGGCAAGGGCAAAGGAGCAAAAAAACATTGAGGATCATCGGCGGAAAATACCGCGGCAGGGTTCTGACCGGATTCAAGGGGTGGGACATTCGTCCTACGTCAGACCGGGTGAAGGAATCGCTGTTCAATATACTTGCCCCCGAAATCAGCGGGGCGAACGTGCTCGACCTGTTCTGCGGCAGCGGCAGCGTAGGGTTGGAGGCGATCTCGCGCGGGGCGGATCTGGTCGTGTTCAACGATGCTTCCAAGGACAGCCTCGCCGTGCTGAAAAAGAATCTCGCCCTGATCGGAGCCAATGCGCCCGTATACAATCTCGATTTCAGGGCGTTTTTGGAACGGATCGACATTACTTTCGACATCATCTATATCGACCCGCCGTACAAGAGCGGGTCGGGCGAGGAGGCGCTGCGGCTCATTGCTTCGCGGCGGCTTCTGAATACGGGCGGCGTGGCGGTCTTGGAGAGCGACAAGCCGTTTGCGGGCGAGATAAGCGAGCTTGTCCGGTACGACGAGCGAAAGTACGGCATAGCGTATCTCACTTTTTTTTCGCCCGATTGACCGGTGTTTCGGGTGACCGGCACAGCGCCGCGTCCGAGCGGCGGAGGGAGGTATTCCAATGAAAAGATGTGTTTTCGCGGGTACGTTCGACCCGCCCACGCTGGGGCATAAAGATATCGTTCTGAAATGCCTGGAACTGTTCGACGAGGTCATCGTCGCCATTCTGATCAATCCGAATAAGCGCCCGCTGTTTTCGGAAGAGGCGCGCCTTGCCATGCTCCGCAAGGTGTTTGCGGCGTATAAAAATGTGCGCGTTCTCGCCTACGACGGACTGACCGTCGACCTTTTGAAGCGGGAGAACGCGAAGTTCTACGTCCGCGGCATCCGCAACGGCACCGATTACGACTACGAAGCGCAGCTCAATTACATCAATATGGATATGTACAAGGAAATGATCACGGTGTTCCTGCCTACGCGGCAGGAATTTCTGCACATCAGTTCCAGCCTGGTAAAGGATGCGCTTAAATTCAATAAAAACGTGGATAAATATATTCCGGAGGAGATACGGGGGGATCTGAAAAAATACATGCAAGAGGCAGGCAAACATGTTTAAAAGAGAAGAACTGATCCCTGCGGCGGAGGAGATCCTCGAACGCCTTCCTCTCCCCGCGGAACTGAAACAAATCAAGGCTGAACGCGACAGGCTCGCCTCCGAAGTCATCCGCGGCGAAACGGATAAACTTCTGCTCATCGTGGGGCCTTGTTCCGCGCACGAGAGCAAACCGGTGCTCGACTATGTGGAGCGGCTCGGAAAGCTCAACGAAAAGGTCAAAGACAAGATCGTTCTCGTTCCGCGCATCTACACGAACAAGCCGCGCACCAAGGGTGTGGGGTACAAGGGCATGTTCACCCAGCCCGACCCGCGCAGCAAGGAAGACATATTAAAAGGCATTCTAACCATCCGGCAATTGCATATCGACGCGATCGGCGCGAGCGGTCTTTCGGCGGCGGACGAGATGCTGTACCCCGAAAATTACGCTTACGTCGAGGATTTGCTCACATATATCGCCATCGGCGCCCGTTCGAGCGAAAATCAGATGCACCGCCTCGTTTCCAGCGGCATCGAACTTCCCGTCGGGATCAAAAACCCGATGAGCGGCTCCATTCCCGTCCTTCTGAATTCCATCTATGCGGCGCAGAGCGGCGGGCAGGTTTTCAAGTACCAGAACTGGCAGGTGCGCACCACGGGGAACGAACTCGCGCACGCGGTGCTGCGCGGCGCCGTCGACGGCTACGGCAACGATATCCCCAACTTCCATTACGAAACGGTGATGAAGGTCATCGAGGGGTATTCCAAAACGGGTCTGAAAAATCCCGCCATCGTCATCGACGCGAACCATTCCAACTCGGGCAAGCAGTTCAAGCAGCAGATCCGCATCGTCGAGGAGGTACTCAACAACCGCCTCTACGACAAGGATTTCAAAAAATACGTCAAAGGCTTCATGATCGAAAGCTTCATCGAAGAGGGCTGCCAGAAGGAAGACGTCGTCTACGGCAAGTCGATCACCGATCCTTGCCTGGGCTGGGCGGATACCGAGCGGCTGATCCTCGACATCGCCGAAAAAGTATAGGAGGGCAGACGAATGCCGGAACAGCCGAAACAACCTGGCGGATGCGTCAGCTACCTCGGGCCGCAGGGCAGCTATTCTTCCCTCGCGGCAAAGGCACTGGCGCCCGAGGCACGGGAGCTGCCCTGCGGCAGTTTTTACGCCGCGGCTGACGCCTTGGAAAGAGGGGTGGCAGACTGCGCCGTCCTGCCCGTCGAAAATACGCTGCAGGGCGCCGTCACGCAGAATTTAGATCTTTTGTATGCCTCTCCCGACCTGTTCGCCGTGCGCGAATATCTCCTGAAAATCGAGCATCGGCTGATCGCGAAGGAGGGGACAAAACTGTCGGACATCCGCCGCGTCTTTTCGCACGAGCAGGCGATTTTGCAGTGCGGCAAATTCATCGCGCAGAATCTCCCGCAGGCGAAAATCGTCTGTACCGATTCGACCATGCAGAGCGTTTCCCGCATAGCCGAAGCGGGGGATGCGGGCATCGTCGGCTCGCATGTGCGGGCGGAGGGGCTTTCCTTTATCGGCGAAAACATCGCCGACGAGCCGAAAAATTTTACCCACTTTTTGCTCATCAAAAAGGGCAGGGAGTCCCTGCCCGAACACAGCGATTTCATCTACTTCGCGGCGACCTGCCCGCACGAGCCGGGCGCGCTTTTAAAGATGCTGCAGATCCTTTCGGTGTACGACCTGAACATGACGAAGATCGAGTCCCGCCCCATCAAAAATTCCCCGGGAGAGTATTGCTTTTTCATCGAATTCAAGGGCGACGCCTCCGATAAGAACGTGCGCGCCGCGCTCTCCCGTTTGCAGGAATATACCAAAAATTTTCGCCTTTTGGGGTGCTATTGACCCCAAAGCAGAGTACTATGCGTGGCATAATTGCGGAAATACGGCTCATTTTTTGCCGTTCATGCCATACCGAATGCGGCGCATAAGCCAAAGCACAGCAAAAAGGCGGCGAGCCCCTGGAGCGCCTTGATTCCGATAAACGGCGCGGCTTTCACGCCTGCGCTTTTCAGATAGCCGAGCTGTTGGCAGAGGATGCACGCCCCGCCGAAGGTCACGCAGAACGCCGCCGCGGGGAGCGCGAATCTTCCTCCGCCCGAAGCGAGCAGTGCGCAGCCGTGCGTCGCTTCCAGCAGCCCCGCGCACAGCCCTTCGGCGATCTCCTGCGGGAAAAGCAGTCCGAAAAATTGTTCGGGCAGCCACAGGATATGCAGGTCGGCGAGGGCGAGGGATAAAACGTAAAACGCGGCGATGAAGCCGCCCACGCACAGGATGGAGATGACCGCGCCGTACACGCTCTCGTACAAAATATTGTCGGCGGAGGGCGCGTATTTTTTCGGCGGCGGTTCGGGCAGAGGCTTCAGAAGCGGCACGAAAGCAAGGCACACGAGGAGCACAGCCAGGATGTGCGAGGCGAGCAAAATCGCGCCCGCCTTCGCGCTCCCGAACATCGCCCCGCCCACGCTTCCGATGAGGAACATGGGGCCGGAGGTCGAGCACAGCACGCCCATGCGCGCCGCCTGTTTTGCGCTGACCGCGCCGCTTCCGGCAAGGTCGGCGATGATGCGGCTGCCCACGGGGTAGCCGGAGAGGATGCTCAATAAAAAGCAATAGGCGGCAGCGCCCGGCAGCTTGCATTTTTTTGTCAGCGGCGAAAGTTTGTCTGCCAGCGTTTCGGCTGCGCCCAGCTTTGTCAGAAGCGCCGTCAGGATGAAGAAAGGGAAGAGGGACGGCAGCACCGCCTTCGCCCACAGGCTCACGCCCTCTAAACACGCCGCCGCATAGCGCGCGGGCGAGAGTGCGAGCAAAACGATCAGCAGCAATGCGGCGGCAGACAGAAGTGCGGCGATCCGCTTCGATTTTTTCTTCCGGGCGGGTGCGGCTGCCGCTGAAATCTTATACCGAGGCTGCCGCGCGGGAGCGGTTTGGGTTTGGTACATATTCTACTATTATGGGGAGAGACGAGATTTTATGAGTAAAAAACTTGGGCTTGCGCTGGGCGCGGGCGGGGCGCGCGGCGTCGCGCACATCGGCTTTTTGAAGGCTTTGGAGGAAGAGGGTATCCGCCCGAGCTTCCTTTCCGGTTCCTCGATGGGCAGCATCGTCGGCGCGTGCTATGCCAAGGGCATGAGCGCAGACGAGATGAAGGAGATCATCCAGAAATTGAAGGCGACCGACATCGTCGATATCGGTATTTTGCCTTTGAGTAAATTGGGACTGATGAAGTGGACGAAGGTGCGCCGCCTCATGTCCTCGTTTTTGGAAGACTGCGAATTTTCCGATTTGGAGATACCCTTCACCTGCGTCGCGGTGGATATCCTGTCGGGCAAGCTGCACGAGTTTACAGAGGGGAGCGTGATCGACGCGATCCTCGCGTCCAGCTCCATGCCTACGGTGTTTCGCCCTGTCGAAAAGGACGGCATGCTGCTCGTGGACGGCGGCGTTTTGTGCCGCGTACCCGTGCGCCAGGTCAAAAAGATGGGTGCGGACGTAGTCGTCGCGGTCGACGTATTGGGCGAATGCAAACATTCGGAAAAGGCGCTGAACATGATCTCGCTCATCACGCGCGTGTACGACATCATGGATTCCTACCGCACGGCGGACGAACGCAGAAAGACCCGCCGCATCACCGACCTTTGGCTGGAGCCGGACATCCCCGGCGTCAGCCAGTACGAGGTAAAGTACCACGCCTCCGTCTACGACGCGGGTTATAAGCTCGGCAAGGAAAACGCCGGTAAAATCAAGGCTCTGCTCGGAGATGAAGGGGAATGACCGTCCGCTTTGCCCGCGCGGAGGATGCGCCCGCGCTCCTTTCCGTGTACGCGCAGTACATCGATACGCCCGTAACGTTTGAAACGGAATTGCCCTCGGCGGCGGAGTTTCGCGCCCGCATCGAGGAAATCAGCTCGTTTTATCCCTACCTCGTTTTGGAAGAGGAGGGAAAAATCGTCGGCTACGCGTATGCCCATCGCCAGATGGAGCGCGCCGCCTACGGCTGGAACGCCGAGCTTTCCGTTTATCTGGACGGTGCGTACCGCATGCGCGGCATCGGCAAAAAACTGTATTCCGCATTGATGGAAATTTGCGCTTTGCAGGGGGTCAAAACGGTCTACGCGGGCGTAACGCTCCCCAACGCGCAAAGCGAGGGGCTGCATGAATCGCTCGGCTTTCATCGGTTGGGCGTCTATCGGAATACCGGCTTCAAAAACGGCGCCTGGCACGATGTCGTTTGGTTCGAAAAACAGATCGCCCCGTACGATGTTCCGCCTGCGCCCGTCCGCCCGATTGCGGAGATCGGAGGGAGTGCGGAAAAGGTGCTGCAAAAGTATTTCGGCGATGCCCGCCCCGACATTCAAAAATAAGGAAATTGCCGCAAATAAAAAGGGCGGCAATTTTTTAACGGTAATTCTATGGATTTATTCGATCTCAACAACAACGAATACGACGCAAAGCCGCTCGCCGACAAGATGCGCCCGAACAACCTCGACGAATTCGTGGGGCAGGGTCACATCGTCGCGGAGGGGAGCCTGCTCCGCCGCGCCATCAAGCTGGACAGGCTGGGCAGCTGCATCTTCTGGGGGCCGCCCGGCTGCGGCAAAACGACGCTCGCGAACATCATTGCCGCCACCACGCACGGCAATTTCATCAAATTGAACGCGGTGCAGAGCGGCGTTGCGGATGTCAAAAAGGCGGTCGAGGACGCGCGCACCGCCTTAAAGCTGTACGGCAAAAAGACGTACCTTCTGCTCGACGAGTGCCACCGCTTCAATAAAACGCAGTCCGATTCGCTCCTGCCCGCCATCGAGCAGGGCACGATCCTTTTCATCGGCTCGACGACGGAAAACCCTTACGCGAGCATGACGCCCGCAATCGTCTCCCGCTGCCGCGTCTTCGAGTTCAGGCGGCTCTCGGACAGGGAAATCGAGGGCGCGCTCGAAAAGGCGCTCACCTCGCGCAAGGGGCTGTACGCCTACAAGGCGCAGGTGGATAAAGAGGCGATTGCGCACATCGCGCAGATGAGCGCGGGAGACTTGCGCGCGGCATACAACGCGCTCGAACTCGCCGTCCTCACCACGCCGCCCGCCGCCGACGGGAGCATTCACGTCACCCTCGCCGATGCGGAGCAGTCCATTCAGCGCAAGGCGCTCTCCTACAATAAGGACGCCTATTACGACATCTTGTCCGCCTTCTGCAAGAGCCTGCGCGGGAGCGACTCCAACGCCGCGCTGTACTATGCCTTCCGCCTCATCGAGGGCGGGTGCGACCCGATGAACATTCTCCGCCGCCTCGTCGTGCATGCGAGCGAAGACGTCGGCATGGCAGACCCGAACGCGCTCGTCGTGGCGACGGCGGCGCTCACGGCGTTTGAAAAGCTGGGCGCGCCCGAGGGGTTGATCCCTCTGAGCAACGCCATCATCTATGTGTGCGAGGCTGAAAAGTCCAATTCGGTCATCCTGGCGATGGATGCCGCCAAGCGCGCCGCGAGCGAGGTGCGAGACGACAATATTCCGCCCTATCTGAAGGACAATTCCTACGGCAGCCGCGCGGACAAGGCGCAGAGCGCGGGGTATAAATACCCGCACAACTACGGCGGCTGGGTCAGGCAGCAGTACCTGCCCGACTCCTTGAAGGACGAAGTTTTCTACCGTCCGCAGGGCAGGGGATACGAAAAGACGGTCGCCGAAACGCGCCGCCGCAAGGGCATGCCCGACGACACTCTCCCCGAGCCGCCCAAGGGTCGCCCGCATCCGTGATCGGGGCGAAGCCGCCCAAGGGCAAGCCGCGTCGTGATAAGGAAAATTGCATTAACGTCCAAACGGAAGGGAGCCGCGCAACAGCGCGGCTCCCTTCCGTTTGGTAAACGGTTTAAATTTTTGTTTGAGCTGGCGGTAAATGGAATCATAGCCCCAGCAGGTAAAATCCGTTATACTTTTCGCCTTTTTGCAGCCATGTCAAAAATATGTCGTATTCGATCGGTTTCTCCGTTTTAATTCGTTCCGCTGGCGGATGTTATGAATGGCGCATAATTGTTTTATTTCGGTACCCCGTTTGGCTTTGCAATATTGCAATTCCAAAAAAGCGCTGCCGCCGTATTTTATTCTTTCCTTATCTTCGGTAAATTGCAAAAACATAAGGAAAACACTTTAATAAATATTGTTGCTATCCGATAATACTTTTTTACTGCATATAGTGTAGGCGGTGCGTTAAATATCCCAATTTTCGTTTTGTATATCATTGCCATACAGATCCACACTGTATGCGGATATATTATATAGGTTTATATCTTTTATAGGGCAAGAGGTAAAATTGGTGCAATGTATAGATAGGCTATGCGAAATTATTATTGAACCGGGTAAACATTTTTGTATATCATGCAACTCATTTGAATAATAATTTCGATATATTTTATCGTAATTGCATTTCTTATCTTTGAATAATTTTTCTATGTTGTTTTCTTTGATTTCTTGGGTTGCCGGGAACAGTACCGATATGCGGCTGTCAATTTCGTAAATATTTTTCAAAAGAGTAAATTCAATTTGGCTTCTATTTTTGTGGAAGGCAAAAATTTTATAATTTTCCGTTTTAATTTTTTCTGCGATTTTAGCGTAGATAAAATTGAGCGGCTCTAAATCTTCATGCAATTCCGGCGAAAAAGCGAAACAGAGTTTTACGAAGTTTTCCAGCTTTTCCGTCCAGTAAATTTCATTTTTATAACTTTTGATTTCATCCATCCTTTTTAATGTTCCAAGAGATTTTCAATAAAATAGATATGTGACTACACGGTTATAAAATGCAAAATGAAGCCTGAGGCGTCTTAATAAGTACAGAGGCTTCATTTTTGAACAGAGCTATTTATAAAATATAGTCGACCGTTGTTTCGTTGTTTTTGGGGGCTTTGCGCGGTTCGAATTTTTCCGCGCAGTATCCCACCGCTACGCTGCCGATGGGGGTGAACCCTGCGGGGAGCCTTAAAAGTTTGCGGAAATCTTCTTCCTGCGCAGAATTGCGCAGGGCGTTGACGGCGCCGTGAACATACAGGCTGCCGAGTTTCAGGTCTGTCGCCGCGAGCAGCATGTTCTCTATCATGCAGGCGGCATTCGCGTATTCGACGGGCATATCCGGCCGCCTGCCCGAAACGACGATAAGCGCGCCCGCGCCGTGCGCGGGGTCAGCCTGCGCATCGCCGGACTGTTTGCGTGCGAGGTCGGTGAATTTGTCCACCGCTTCATGCGTCGCGAGCACGGTCAGGTGCAGGCTGTCGTACAGGTGCATCCCTGTCGGCGCATACAGCGCCGCGCGGACGATCTGCTCCAACTTTTCTTTTTCGACAGACCTCTTGTCAAATTCCCGCACGGATTTTCGTGCGGCGATGCAGTCCATTGTGTTCATAACAGATTCCTCCTAATAATAAACAATTTAATTATTTTTGTTGTGAATTTTCAATACGGGCATATTTGAAATAAAAGCAATTAAACATTTATCGCATTATTGTTGTTTTTGTTGTCGAATAAAGCGCTTTGCGGCGATATCGCTCAACCCATAGTCCTGAAAGCGCTTCAGCATAGCACCGATCAGGTCGCGTTCATTCATGCCGGAATGCTCGCGCGCAAAGCGGACGATTTCGTTGTCATCCTGCCGATATTCGGATAGCAGCGGCAAAGCGCAGTCGAACACTGCAACGCCCGTTTCCATAGGTTTGTTTTTTACCATGATGCTTTCGTAAGCCGCGAGCCAGCCGTCGGGCGGCAGGGGAAAACTTTCGAGCACATCCGCGCTGCCGTCCTGCTTCAGAAGATTGAAGCGGAGAACACCGCCGTATTTTTCCTGTTCCAAATATGCGAGGAGCGTTACCGCGTTTGCCGCGCAGAACATATCCCCGTCAAAATACAGCTCGATGCGGTCGTATTTGTTTATGGTCTGCAAAACATCCCGCGGCGATTTTTGCAGGTATGCAGGCACGGAAACGCCGTATGCGGCGGCGCGCAGTTCGCAAAAGCGGTCGCCGTAAATCGGCGTGCAGCTTTCGCCTTCGCACATCGCTTCGTTGAATGGCAATATTTTTGCATCAGGCAGGATTTTTCGCAGAGAATCGGCGGCGCATTCGCCGCTCGCTATATGGAACGCCATAAGGATACCCTGTTTTTATTCGACAATATTTATAATAATGTTGACTTATTTGTTTCAGAACGCTGTCTGTTCCCCGAAACCGCAGGGCAGCCGCGTCGGCTTTCGCACGGGTTTTGCGCGGTTCTGCGCTTACGGACAAGTTTCGCTGCGGGCTTGTTTTGTTGCGTTACCGCTTGTAGATGTTTCCGCCGCGGCTGTCGATGGCTACGATGCAGGGGAAGTTCTCGATTTCAAAGCGGTACACCGCCTCGCTCAAAAGGTCGGGGAATGCCACAAGTTCGCTCTTTTTAACGGCATTGCCGTACAGCGCTCCCGCCCCGCCGATGGCGGCGAAATACACGGCACGGTTTTTTACGATCGAGGCGCATACTTCCTCGCTCCGCTCGCCCTTGCCGATCATCCCTTTCAGCCCCAAATCCAACAGGCGGGGCGCAAAGGAATCCATGCGCGCGCTCGTCGTAGGGCCGCAGCTCCCGCAAACTTTTCCCGCGGGCGCGGGGCAGGGACCCGCATAATAAATAGTCTCTCCTGCGAGCGGGAAGGGGAGTTTTTCGCCCCTGTCCAGCATCTCGAAGATGCGCTTGTGCGCACAGTCGCGCCCCGTCAGGATCGTGCCCGTAAGGAGCACGCTTTCGCCCGCCGTAAGCGCGTCGATATCCTCTTGGTTTAAAGGTAAAGTGATCTTTTTCATTGCTCTTTTTCTTCCGGATTCGTCGGCTTGTTCAGCCGCCTTTTTATTACAATTTTTAATTTTTTAAGATCAGGGTCGCACAGGTTCGGCAAAAATTCCGCCAGCTCCTGCGGCGCAAAATCCCACCATTTCAGCTCCGATAAAAGGGAGATAAGCTCGTCGTCAAATCGCTTTTTCAGCGGCTTTGCCGGGTTGCCTCCGACGAGCGTGTAGGGCGCTACGTCCTTTGTCACCACCGAATGCGCGGCGACGATCGCCCCGTCTCCGATCTTTACGCCGGGGAGAATCACGCAATTTCTCCCGAACCAGACATCGTTGCCGACCACGGTGTCTCCCTTGTGCGGAAGCTCATCCAGGTGCGCGGGCGCGATCTTTGCCCAGTCTCCGCCGATAATGTTGAAGGGATAGGTGCTCGCGCTGCATAGCCGGTGGTTTGCCGCGCCCATGATGAACTGCGTCCCGTGTGCGATCTGGCAGAATTTTCCGATGATGAGCTTGTCGCCGAAGATAGGGTAATTGAACAGAATATTGTTCTTTTCAAATTCCTCGGGCGAATTTTCGCTGTCGTAATAGGTGTAATCCCCGATGAAAACGTTGGGCGCTTTTACCACGTTTTTGATGAAACAGGTCGTCCCGAACTCGTTGGGGAAAACCGTATTCGGGTCGGGTATATTCGTATATTTTTTGTTTTTATCCATAAAATCGAGTGTTTTCAAAGTACTATGCGTGGCATAAACGGCAAAATATTCCGCTTTATGCCGCTACGGCTGGCAGATATGACTGCCCCCCAGGCAGAAGCCTTTCAGATCTCCGCTTTTTCGCAGCGCACGCAATGGCATTGGATATTGACGGCGACAGGCAGACCCGCAATGTGCGTGGGGGCGATCTCGCAGGCGACGCCGAGGGTGGTCGTCTGTCCGCCGAATCCCTGCGCGCCGATGCCGAGTGCATTGATTTTTGCTAGGCAATCTTTTTCGATTGCGGCGACGTCCTCGCGCGGGTTGTGCGAACCGACGTCGCGCGTCAACGCCTTTTTGGCGAGGAATGCGCAGGTATCGAAAGTGCCGCCGATGCCGACCCCGACATACACGGGCGGGCAGGGCTTGCTCCCCGCAAGGCGCACCGTCTCCACGACGGAATCGACGATTCCCTTCACTCCCTTGGCTGGGGTGAGCATATACAGGCGGGACATGTTTTCGCTCCCGAACCCCTTGGGCAAAAAGGTCAGCCGGATCGTATTTCCCGGCACGATCTCCGTGTGCAGAGCGGCGGGCGTATTGTCGGCGGTGTTGACGCGCGTGAGGGGATCGCAGATACTTTTGCGGAAACAAAAATCTTCATATGCGCGGCGCACGGCATCGTTCACCGCATCGCCCAAAAATTTGCCCTCGATGCGCACGTCCTGCCCGATTTCGGCGAGGATGACGGCATAGCCCGTATCCTGGCAGACGGGCATATTTTCGCATACGGCGGTGTCGGCGTTGCGCAAAACGGTATCGAGAGCGAACGCCGCGGCGCTCCCTTGTTCCTCGCCGTCCTTCGCCTTTTCCAATGCCGCCGTGCAGGAGGGGGTGAGGCGCAGGCAGGCGCGGCGCGCGAGTTCGTAGACGGTTTTTTCGATTTCGTCGGTGTGTATCGTTCGCATTTTGAATTTCCTTCGGCGGTGCGCGCAAAAGCGTACGCCCGCCCTGTGTTTGTTCGGTAATATTATAGCAAAAATTTTTCAAAAGGAAAAGATTTTTATTTACTTAAAATTTATTTTTCGGTATAATGAATGGCATGGAACAAAATAACGGCGCCCCCGCGGGGGGCATGAACAATCCAAAGCGCAGTCTGTTCGACCAGCCTCGCAAGGTTGTCAGCGGCATCGTCTTTTCGGGTACCATCGTCGGCATGGTACTCATCTCGCTCGTCTTTTCGATCACGCTCGGGTTCATCTCTGCGGCGAGCGATACGCCTGTCGGCGATTTGCAGAAGACGGATGTATATAAATACTTTTCCTATCTTTTGTATCAGGTCGTTTACGTCGGCGTCATGCTCGCGTTCGCGCTTATCTATAAAGCTCGCCCGCGCGAGTTCGGTTACCGCAAAGTCAGGGCGCGTTACTTTTTTATTGCGATCGTACTCGCCTTCGGGCTTTTGTTCAGCCTGAACTGGGTCAACGGCTGGTTCGTGGAACTGCTCTCGCTCATCGGGTATACGGCGCCGGGCGATTCGACGCTTCCCTCGGTTGCGGGGGGCGGCATTGTCGGCGTCCTGTTCGTTGTGGCGGTGCTGCCCGCATTCTGCGAAGAAACCATCTTCCGCGGCATCATCCTGGACGGGGTAAAGGACATCGGCACGGTCGCCGCCTGCCTGCTGGGCGGACTGCTCTTTTCGATCTTTCATCAGAATCCGACCCAGACGATCTATCAGTTCATCTGCGGCGCGGCTTTTACCTTGCTCGCGATCCGCGCCGATTCGGTTATCCCGACGATCCTCGTCCATTTCATCAACAATGCGGTCATCATCTTCGATTATCGTTTTGAATTTCTGGCAAAGATCTCTGCGGGCGGGGCGATCGCGGTCTATGCCGTTTCCGCCGTGTGCCTTATTGCCTCGCTGGTGTACCTCATCTTTTTCGATAAGAAGACCAACCGCAAAAAGGAAGGGGCGATCAAGCCGTTCATCCTTCCCGCGCTCGTGGGCATCATCCTGTGCGCCGTCATGTGGATCGCCAATTTTGCGACCGGAATGATGGGGTGAAAAGATGCAAAAGCTGAACATCGTCTGCGTGGGCAAACTCAAGGAAAAGTTTTGGGCGGAAGCAGTCGCAGAATATTGCAAGCGGCTCTCGCGCTTCGCCGCGGTGCAGATCCGCGAACTTCCCGAGCGGCGCACCCTCGCCGAGGAGGGGGAGCAGATCATCCGGGAACTGCACGGCTATACCGTCGTTCTGGCGGTGGAGGGAAAAAAACTCTCCAGCGAATCGCTCGCGGAAAAGATGAAACAGCTCTGCGATGCGGGCAGGGAGATGACTTTCGTCATCGGCTCGTCCTGCGGGCTATGCCCCGCGGTGAAAGAAAAGGCGGATATGCTGCTGTCCTTTTCGGACATGACCTTTCCGCACCAGCTGATGCGCGTCATTTTATGCGAACAGATCTACCGCGCGTTCATGATCAACGCGGGGAGCGAGTATCATAAATAAGTTTACAAAAATAATTTCGAGCTGACGAAATTATTTTTCGTGATTTTGAGGGCTCTGCCCTCTGCGGCGCGCATTTTAAGGGGCACGCCAAAATACGCGCGCCGTCATTCACCCGCGGAGGTCGCAAGTATGCGACAAATTGGGTGCGCTTATCCAAAAGCGTGGTTTTGGAACGCGCAAATATTTATAAAAAATATAAAACTGCAGACTCACGGAAAATCGCAGTGAGCAAAGTGAGCGAGATTTTCGTGAATAAGGCGGCGGAGCCGAGGCGGAAGCGAGCAATGCCCGACAGGGTATTGTGAGAAACTTGCCTCGTGCGCAGCCGCAAAGTCCCGCCATTTTTGCACACTCTATCCATATAATAAAGTATGGACGCAGTGGAAAAGGTGTTTCGCTTTTACGAAAGCTATCGGGGAGAAAAGCAGATTATCGGCAGGAGCGTGTGCGGAAATCCGATCGCCGCGCTGTTTGTCGGCAGCGGCGAGCCGCGCATCCTCGTGCAGTGCGCCGTTCACGCGCGCGAGTGGGTCACGGCGCTGTTGGCGCTCGAACAAATTGCGCGGGGCATGCCCTTCGGCAGGGCGGCGTTCGTTCCGCTCTCCAATCCGGACGGCGCGGCGCTTTCCCTTCGCGGCGAAAATTTTCTGCGCTCGATTCCCGCCTGCCGCGCCGAATTTTTGCGGCGGGTCAACCGCTCGGGCGATTTTTCGCAGTGGAAGGCCAACGGCAACGCGGTCGACTGCAACGTCAATTTCGATGCGGAGTGGGGTACAGGCGCGCACAATATCCGAACGCCCGCCCCCGCAAATTATATCGGGTCGTATCCGTTTTCGGAACCCGAAACGCGGGCGCTGCGCGATTTTACGCTCGCATTCCGCCCCGCCGCGACGGTCAGCTACCACACGAAGGGACGGGAGATCTATTGGGAATTCGGTCAGAGAGGCAAAGCGCTTGCGCGCGATAAAAAGATCGCGGAATCGCTCGCGGCGGAAACGGGGTATGCGGCGAAGCTCGAGCGCGGCAGCGCGGGCGGGTACAAGGATTGGTGCATCCGCGCCCTCGGCATCCCGTCGTTCACGATCGAGGCGGGGAGCGACGAGTTTTCGCACCCTTTGGGCGAGGCGGAACTGCCGCGGCTCATCGAAGAAAACGCGCGGGTGCCCGCGCTGCTTGCGGAGTTGGTATGGAAGATAAGATAAAATTCATGAAAGAGGCGCTCAAACGGGCGAAAAAGGGGCTGGCGCAGGGCGAAGTTCCCGTCGGAGCGGTCATCGTCCACGAGGGGAGGGTCGTATCCTCCGGCTACAATCGCCGTACAAAAACGCAGACGGCGATTTCGCACGCCGAGATGTACGCGATCGACCGCGCCTGCAAAAAATTCGGGAGCTGGCGGCTGCCCGAATGCGACCTGTATGTAACGTTAGAGCCATGCCCGATGTGCATGGGCGCGGCGCTCAACGCGCGCGTGCGCAAAATCTATTTCGGCGCCTACGAGCAGAAGGGTCGCTCGATGACGGCGGAACTCGCGGCGAGCAACCTTTTGAACCACACCTTGGAAGTGGAGGGCGGCGTGCTGGAAGAGGAGTGTTCGGAAGTTCTTTCCGGATTTTTCCGCTCCATGCGCGCCCGCACCAGGCAGGGTGCCGCCCCGTGCGCCGAAGAAAGGGGCGAAGGGGAGCCGCGGGGCTGAAATATTCTTTTTCCGAAATCTTCCGGCAGGGCGGCAAAACGTTTGACTAATCGTCGGAAAAACACTACAATATAATACGTCCTTCCCGCACGGGGAAAACCGTCGGGTCGGGTAAGCGGGCGTTCAGCGTAAGCGGCGCCGCGGGGGAAGGCAGAACGAAAAAGTTTTGCCCGGCTTTTCAATCATTTTACAATTGAAAACAGCCGGTGTTTCTTTCAAAATCGTTGCGGCCCGAAAGGGTCGCGTAAATCGCAGCGACCGATCGGTCGTCCATTTATAGCGTTTTTCGGAGGTACACATGATAACACACGGCAACGAGATCAAGATCTTTGCGGGCAACTCCAATCGTCCGCTGGCGGAAGCGATCGCCAAAAAGCTCAACACCGAGCTTGGCGGCGCGGAAGTCGGGCGTTTTTCGGACGGGGAGACAGCCGTCCATATCGACGAGACGGTGCGCGGCAGGGATCTTTTTATTATCCAGTCGACGTCTGCGCCCGTCAACGACAATCTGATGGAACTTCTGATCCTCATCGATGCGGCGCGCCGGGCAAGCGCGGGGCGCATTACGGCGGTCATTCCGTACTTCGGCTATGCCCGTCAGGACAGGAAGGCGCGTTCGCGCGACCCCATCACGGCAAAGCTCGTTGCCGACCTCATCACCGCCGCAGGTGCAGACAGGGTGCTTACCATGGATTTGCACGCAGCGCAGATTCAGGGATTTTTCAATATCCCGCTCGATCATCTGCTCGGCGGGCCTACCCTCTATAACTATTTCAAATCGAAAAAGATCATCGATGAAGATTTCGTCGTCGTCTCGCCCGACATCGGTTCGGTCACGCGTGCGCGCAACGTCGCCATGAAGCTCAACTGCCAGATGGCGATTATCGACAAGCGCCGCCCGAAGGCGAACGTGATGGAGGTCATGAACATCATCGGCGACATCAAGGGCAAAAAGTGCCTGATGATCGACGATATGATCGACACGGCGGGTACCATCTGCCAGGGCGCGACGGCGCTCATGGAGCACGGTGCAAAGGAAGTGTACGCGGGCTGCACGCACGCGGTGTTCAGCGGTCCCGCGATGGAGCGGTTGGAAAAATCTCCCATCAAGGAACTGGTCATCCTCAACACCATCGACCTGCCTCCCGAAAAGAAATTGGACAAGATCACCGTCATCTCGGTGGCAGATATTTTCGCCGCGGCGATCGAGAATGTCTACCTCGACAAGCCGATGTCGAAGATTTATGACTGATTGGTTCACAAATTTTCTTTTGAGCTGACAAAAGAAAATTTCGTGATTTTGAGGGCTCTGCCCTCTGCCGCGTGCAATTTCAGGGCACACCAAAATACGCACGCGGCATTCACCCGCTCAGGTCGCAGGTATGCGACAAATTGGGTGCGCTTATCCAAAAATGCGATTTTGGAATGCGCAGTAAATTATAATAAATATATAACCGCATAGTCTATTTTTGCCGCGTTTTGTACAAAACGCGGCGTTCGCGCGTACAATCAAAAATGCCCGCAGGCATGTTTCGGCGGGCAAAACAGGTAACCATAATTCAGGAGTGTAACGGATATGCGCCTTATCGTGGGGCTAGGCAACCCCGAAAAAAAATACGAAACGACCTTTCACAATATGGGATTCCTCGCGGTGGGCGAAGCCGCGGAAAAGCTGGGCGTCAAATTCAAAAAGAAGGAATGCGAGGCGTCGGTGGCGGAGGCATTCCTCGGCGGGGATAAAGTCATCCTCGCCCGCCCCGTCACCTACATGAACGCGAGCGGCAGGGCGGTCAAACAGCTGATGTCCAAATACAAAGTATCGCCCGAGGACTTACTCGTCATCTACGACGATTTCGACTTGCCGAAGGGGAAACTGCGCATCCGCGCCTCGGGCAGCGCGGGCACGCACAACGGCATGCGCAGCATCATCGGCGAGATCGGCTCGCAGGAGTTCCCGCGCATCCGCATCGGCATTAAAGACCCCGAAGTGAATATCCCCATCATCAACTACGTTCTCGCGAACATCCGCCAGGAGGACTATCCGCTGTTCGCGGACGCCTGCTCGAACGCCGCCGACGCCGCCATCCGCTTTGCGCGCGGCGAGGACATCGAAGCGGTGATGACCGCCTACAACGGCAAGTAAATTTCTGCCGTTTACCCGCCTTGCGCGGCGGGAACAGCGATAAAGGAGTTCCATGAACCCGAATTTTTTCAATCCGCACAATCTGGGCGGGGACTACCTCGACCTGGAAAACGACCTCCGCCTCGGCACGCCGACGGCGGTTTTCGGCGTGTCGGAAGCGCAGAAGGCGCTGATTGCGGCGTCCTGCCTGCACGACCGCGCCGTGTACATATGCGACAGCGCCGTCTCTGCCGCGCGCATGGCAGCGGAAATCGCCGGCTTTGCGGGCGAGGAACCCGCGCTGCTCGTCGCCAAGGACGAAGTGTTGTTATATAAAGACGCCGTGTCCAAGGACGCGCTCTTCCGCCGCATGCACGCGCTCTACCGCATCCAAAGGGGAGCAAAGCTGGTCGTGTGCGACGTGGAGAGCCTCGCCCAGCTCTTCCCGAAAACAGTCCCTTTCCTCGAATTGAAGGAGGGGGAGGAGGTCGATTTTGCCTCCCTGCCCGCGCGGCTGGTACAGATGGGGTATGTCCGCTCGGCGACGGTGGAGAGCAAAGGCAACTTTGCCCTGCGCGGCGACATCCTCGACATCTTCCCCGTCAACGAGGAAAACCCCGTCCGCGTCGACTTCTTCGGCGACGGGGTGGAAAAGATCAAGCCGTACAACTTCATCACGGGCGAGCGCCTGCCCCTCGTCAAGAGCGTCACCGTCGTCGCCGCGACGGACGTACTCATCGACCCGAACGAGGTCAAGGGCGTCAAGGACGCGCTGTACGCCGAACTGCCCGCATTCAAGGACGCGGCGGCGTACGAGCGCGCGCAGACCATCGCGGGCGACATCGCCGCGAAATTGGAAGCGGGCACGAGCTTTGCGGGCGCGGCGTACCTTCTGCCCGTCCTGAAAAATGCGGCGAATTTCCGCGATTTTATCGGCGACGCTCTGTACATCTTCGACGAGAGCAAGCTCATCTCGGACAAGCTGGACGCGCTGTACAAGGAGCACGAGGAGCGCTTCGCGATGCTGCGGCGGGGCGGCGAGGTGTTCTCGTTCAGCAAAAACCAGCTCACGCCCAAAACCGAATTTTTGGATCTGCTCGGCTCCGTGCGCTGCGCGGCGTTCCAGACGTTCGCCTCCCGTACCTTCTTCGAGCCGCTGAAAATTTACAACCTGCACGCCGCGCCCGTCGGCAAATACCTCAACGGGTTCGTCAACCTCGTCAACGACATCCGCGCCTGGCGCACCAACAAATACCGCATCATGCTCTTCTGCGGCACCTCTTCGCGCGCGGAAAAGATGCGCGAGATGCTCGCGGACGAATACATCTCCGCCGCCGACTGCCCGCCCTCCCTCGAGCTTTTGAAGGGCGTGGCGGTGCTGGAAGACGAGCTGGAGAGGGGATTGATTTTGCACGAGCAGAAGCTCGTCATCCTCGGCACGGGCGATCTGTACACCAAAACGGCGGTAAAAAAGCGCATCCGCCGCAAGCGCAACGACATGTTCACCTCGCCCGAAATCGGCGACTATGCCGTGCACGAAACGCACGGCGTCGGCCGCATCACGGGCACGAAGAAGATCGAAACGACGGACGGCACCAAGGAATACATCGCCCTCGAATACCGCGGGGGAGACGTGCTGTACGTTCCCGTCGAGCAGATGGACATCCTCTCCCGCTACATGGGCGAGGACACGCCGTCCCTGTCCAAAATCGGCGGCGCGGAGTTCGAAAAGGTCAAGGCGCGCGTGCGCTCCTCGCTCAAGGCGATGGCGTTCGACCTGAAAAAGCTGTACGCCGAGCGAGCCGAAAAGCGGGGATTTCAGTTCAGCCCCTGCGAGGAGGCGATGGCGGAATTCGAGGCGGCGTTCGAATACGAGGAAACGCCCGACCAGCTCGCCTCCGTCGAGGAGATCAAGGCGGACATGTGTTCGACGAAGGTCATGGACAGGCTTTTGTGCGGCGACGTCGGCTACGGCAAAACGGAAGTGGCGTTCCGCGCGGCGTTTCTGTGCATCCTCAACGGCAAGCAGGCGGCGCTCATGTGCCCGAACACCATCCTGTGCCAGCAGCACTACGAAACGGCGCTCAAGCGCTTCGCCGAGTTCGGGGTCAACATCGAAGTTCTCAACCGCTTCAAATCCCCGCGCGAGCAGGACAAAATTCTCGCGCGCCTCGCCGCGGGCAAGGTCGACCTCATCGTCGGCACCCACCGCCTCTTATCCTCCGACGTCAAATTTAAGGACTTGGGTCTCCTAATCCTCGACGAGGAACAGCGCTTCGGCGTCGAGCATAAGGAAAAAATCAAGAACATGAAGACGGACGTCGACTGTCTCACGATGACGGCGACGCCCATCCCGCGCACCCTGCACATGTCGCTGTCGGGCATCCGCGACATCAGCACCATCGACACGCCGCCGACCAACCGCCTGCCCGTGCAGACGTATGTGGTGGAGGAGACGGAAACGCTCATCCGCGACGCCTGCGTGCGCGAACTGGCGCGGGGCGGGCAGGTGTTCATCCTGTACAACCGCGTGGAGAGCATCTACAGCTTCGCGGCGAAGATCGAGCAGATCGTGCCCGAGGGCAAAATCTGCGTCGCGCACGGCCGCATGGACAAAACGGTGCTGGAAAACGGCATTTTCAAGTTTTACGAGGGCGAAACGAACATCCTCGTCTCCACGACCATCATCGAAAACGGCATCGACCTTCCGAAGGCGAACACCCTCATCGTCATCGACGCGGACAGGCTGGGCATTTCGCAGCTGTACCAGCTGCGCGGCAGGGTGGGGCGCGGCTCGGTGCTCGCGCACGCCTATTTCACCTTCAAACCGGAAAAGGTGATGACGGAAACGGCGAGCAAGCGGCTGCAGGCGATCATGGAGTTCACCGAGCTGGGCAGCGGCTTCAAAATCGCCATGCGCGATCTGGAGATCCGCGGCGCGGGCTCTGTGCTCGGGCGCGAACAGCACGGGCATATGGACAAAGTCGGCTACGAGCTGTACGCAAAGCTCTTAAAAGAGGAACTCACGGGCGAGGAGCAGACGGTCGCCGACCTCGACATCAAGGCGGACGCCTACATCCCCGAAAGCTATATCGAGGCGAGCGCCTCGCGGCTTGACTGCTACAAGCAGATCGCCGAGATCCGCAGCGTAGACGATTACAAGCGGGTTTGCCTTTCCATGGAGGAGAATTACGGCAAGATGCCGAAGGAAGTTTTGAACCTTCTCGTCATCGCCGTGCTCAAATCGTACGCGGCGAAGTTCAACATCCGCAAGATCGCCGTCAGTTCCAAGGGCGGCAGGGTAGAGCTTCCGTCGGTGAACAGCCTGGCGGATAAGCGGCTGGCGGCGGCGCTCGACAGGTTCCCGTCCGTGCGGCTGGAGATGAGCAAGAGCCCCGCCATCGAATTTGCTGGCGGCAAGGACGCGCAGAAGGTCATGCTCGACATGACGAAATTCTTAAAATTTGCCGAAAACAATTCCGCGGCGGTATAACGGCGCAAATTGCAGTGAATTTTCATTTTTTTTGCCTGTTTTTCATGGAAATACGATTGCATTTCAATGCAAAATAAGGTATAATAAATTATATTGCGATTATCAGAACTCGGAGCATATCGTATGAAGAAAAAACTAACCAAGATCATCGGCGTGGCGTTGGCGGCAGTACTTTCGCTCGGCATGTTTGCCGGGTGCGACCTCATCTCCACCAACAACCAGGCGGATATGGCGCAGGTCGTCGCCGAAGTGAATATCTCGAACGACAGCGATACGCTGAAAAGCGCGCTTAACACGCTCGGCAGCGAATTGGATACTTCCGTTGAGTCGAATATGCAGGATATTCTTTCAACAGATGAGATCTACAAGCGCGACCTCGTTGCCTATTTTATCAGTTACGGCTACAACTATCTGTCGCAGAACAATTACGATTACGCCGCTACTTTCGATTCGATCATGGACTTGCTCGTCGAGCGCAAGGTGCTGGTGCAGTTTGCTACCGTCTATTATCTGAGCGAAGGCGCGGTCAGGGTCGACCCCGACTTTATCGACTTCCCCGACGGGTACGAAAAGGACACGAATCCGGACAGCGACGCATTGGTGCTGGACGGAACGACGGCGGATAAATATCTTGACGCGATCAATTCGGTGGCGGAAGGAGCCACGTCCGACGAAATTGCCCTTGCGGGTCTGTCTGTGTTCCTCACGGAAGACGAAAAGAAGTATGCGGAATACCAGGTCTTGCAGGCGATCAATTCTTCCATTGATTCCTACGAGCAGTCGATCATTTCCGCCGACGACAGCACGACGTCTTCGGATACGGCGCGTACGACGCCCACCGGTGCGAACGAAACGGACGCCTATTATCCGATGGACGATGCGGGCAACCTGAACTACGGCGTTTACACCGGCTTCCCCGGCGATGAATACGGCGAGTATGAACGGCTCGACGGTTCTACCGTGGTTACCCGCAAGAGGGCGTATATCCGTTTCCTCAATGCATTGAACCAGAACTACCTCCTGGACGAATCGGATATAAGCACAACGCTCTACGACGTAAAGGAACTTTCTTACTATAATATAGAGCTTCGCAGCCAGTACGAAACAATCCTCATCAACAAGTTCAATGCGAGCGTCGCTCTCGATATGGATGACGTCTTCGCAAAAGACGATCTGACCAGGACGTACAATACGATGATGACCACGCAGCAGTCCTCCACGACGGATTTCGTTTCCACGATGGACAGCGCGTCCGATTCTTCCTTCGTCCTGTATTCCCCCGAAAACAGAACTTACGGCTATGTGTACAACATTCTTCTTCCGTTTGATTCGCAGCAGACGCTTGCGCTTACGGAATTGCAGAATTCGTACGGTTCGGGTACGCGCGCATACTATGCTGCAAGGCAGGAGCTGTTTGAATACATTTCGGCGACCGACCAGCGCGAAACGTGGTTCACCGGCTCGGAAGACTACAGCTTCAACGCGGCAGATAACGGTTTGGTAAAAGGCACCGACTATTACAATAACGGCAACAGTTCCGATTATCTCTTCTTCAAGGATAATTTTGTTGCCCAGGGCAGCCGCGAGGCGGACGGCATTGACCGCTATGCCGGCAAGTATCCTTACAACGGCACTGTCGATGTCCGCAAAGACGGAACGTACGATCTCATCCCCAATAAGATCGAAAGCATCGACGATTTTATCGCCGAAATGGAAGGATTCATCAACTACGTCGCGGGTTACGGCGAAAGCGATTCCGGCAGGGCGCAGGGTACGGCGGATTCCTCCTTCTACGACGTAACGGCAGACAGCTTCGGCTCCTCCGATAACGACATCGATTATGCAAAGACCGTGTATTACAAGGGCAGCGTAGATGTCGGGTATACGAAAGAAACAGCGCAGGATTTTGCTGCAGATTATATGAAGAAGGACGGCACCGCATATAAAGTTCTTTCGGCGGTCAACGAGCTGATGTTCGCGTATTCGACGGATACGGGGTGCCTGAATTCCTATCTCGGCTATTCCATAGCTTCGAAGGAAGAGGCAACAACTTACGTCGCTGAATTTGAATACGCCGCGCAGGACGCGATCACGAACGGCGGCCCCGGCACCTATTACGTCGTGGCAACCGACTACGGCTGGCATATCATCTATGTATCGTTCGTATATACGGGCGGCTCTACCTATGAATCGTTCGATTATGACAGCCGCAGTGAAGAGGGTACTTTCTCCTACTTCTTCTACCAGGCGATGAAAACTTCCGTCGCGCAGAGTTACAGCGAGGAGATGGTCGGTGTTATCTTCAACCGTATGCAGAACAGCGATTCCGTCGTCACGAAGTATAAAGACCGTTACAGCGATCTGACTTCCATCGGCGCATAACAAAAAAACAGAGTATCCCCGCGGAGATCGCGGGGATATTTTTGTTTATCAAGGCACAGGCAAAATTCTTTGGGATTTCGCTCAAATTCGTTTGCCAAAATAGCGGAAATGCTGTATAATATATATTACTGAAATGAATTTGCGAGAGTCGCCTAATGGTATGGCGTCAGCTTCCCAAGCTGATTCCCGCGGGTTCGATTCCCGTCTCTCGCTCCAAAAAAGAAGGCTCGGAACAGTAAGTTCCGAGCCGTTTTCTATTATTCTCCGATTTTTTGCTGTTATTCTCCGAGCAGTTTCGGCATCAGATCCCAGCCGCGCTCAATAAATTTGCCCGTTTGCTCCGCGCTCGCCTCGTCGTAAAATTCCGCGCCGTTTCCGCGCTCGTCCTTGCTCGAATACAGCAGATAGGGCACGGGGTCTGCAACGTGCGTGCGCACGGCGATGGGGGTGGGGTGGTCGGGGCAGATGAGCATCTTAAAATCTTCGCCCGCCGCCGAAAGCCCCGCGTACAGGCGCCCTACGACCTTTTCGTCGATCTGTTCGATGGAATAGATCTTGTGCGCAATATCGCCCTGGTGCCCGCATTCGTCGGGCGCCTCCATGTGAATGTATATGAAATCCAGCCCGTCGTGCAGGAGGGCGCGCAGGGCGGCGTCCGCCTTGCCGGCAAAGTTCGTGTCGTAATTTCCCGTCGCGCCGTCTACGTCGATGACCTTCATCCCCGCGAGGATGCCGATGCCCTTGACCAGGTCGACAGCCGAAATCACGCCGCCCTTTTTGCCGTACTTCTTCTCAAAATTTTCGAGCGCGGGCTTCGTTCCTTCCCCCCAGAACCACACGGAGTTGGCGGGGTTCTTGCCCGCGGCGACGCGCGCCTTGTTGACGGGGTGCTCCGCGAGCAGTTTTGCCGATTTTTCCATCATGGCAAGGTACTTTTCTCCGAGCGGCCCTTTGGGCAGGCAGTCTTTGATCGGCTTGCCCGTAATGTCGTGCGGCGGGGTCAACTCATGCCCGACTTTGCCGTTTTTTACGACCAGACAGTGCCGGTAACTTACGCCGCGGTAGAGGGTAAACTCGTCATCGTCAAAATGCTTTTTCAAATAATCGATCAGCTCGCCCGCTTCGGCGGTGGAAATTTCCCCCGCGCTGTAATCGAGCATTTTTTTGTCTGCATAGTTCGGCTCGTCGGAAAGGGTCACGAGGTTGCAGCGAAGGGTCACGTCGGTATCTGCGAGTTCAATGCCGATGGAAACGGCTTCCAGGGGCGAGCGACCCGTGTAGCAGTCGTGCGGGTCATACCCCATCACGGACAGGTTGGCAACGTCGCTTCCCGGTTTGAAACCTTCGGGTACAGTACGGCACAATCCGACCTCCGCCCGCCGCGAGAGCGCGTCGATATGCGGCTTTCTTGCAACCTGCAGGGGCGTTTTGCCGCCCAGCTGTTCGATAGGGTAGTCGGCCATTCCGTCGCCGAGCACTACGATGTATTTCACGGTATTCTCCTTTGCGCCGCGCGGCGCAGCAAAACGATTCAGTTATTTTGTCAGATCCCAGTCGATGGGAGCCTCTCCGTGTGCAGTCAGGTAGGCGTTTGTCTTCGAAAAGTGTCTGCACCCGAAAAACCCGTTGAACGCGGATAGGGGAGAGGGGTGCGCGCACTCCAATATGAGGTGCTTATTTCGATCGATGAGCGGCTTTTTCGAGCGCGCGTTCCCGCCCCAGAGGATGAAAACGACGTGCTCTTTTTTGTCGCTTATCAGCTTGATGACGCTGTCGGTGAACCACGTCCAGCCGCAGTCCTTGTGCGAGTTGGCGCGGTGCGCGCGCACGGTGAGCGCGGTGTTGAGGAGCAGAACGCCCTCCTTTGCCCACTTGGTCAGGTTGCCCGATTTGGGGATCTCGCAGCCGATGTCGTCGCGCAGTTCCTTGAAGATATTGACGAGCGAGGGGGGCGGGTCGATGCCCTCCTGCACGGAAAAGCACAGCCCGTGCGCCTGCCCCACGTTGTGGTAGGGGTCTTGCCCCAGCAACACGACTTTTACCTTGTCAAAGGGGGTAAATTTGAAGCAGTTGAAGATGTCGTACATATCGGGGTAAACGACGTGGTGCGAATATTCCTGCTTCAGAAAGTCATGGATTTTTCGGTAGTTCTCGCTCTCGAACAGGGGCGCGAGCGCCTCGTCCCAGCCTCCGCCCAGCTTAACCATGCGCGTGCGCCTCCCGCCGTTTTTTCTCCTCCGCGGAAATCTCTTCCTCGGAGAGGGAGGCGAGCAAAGTCAGGTACGCAGTGCATTCCCGCTTGGCGTCCGCGAGGTCGTGTTCGAGGTAGTTCCCGCACTCGACGCGCGCGGAACCCGGCACTTCGTCCATCGCCAGAGCCGCAACGAGCGCCGTTTTCAGGGCGGAAAACACCTCCTCGCAGGTCAGACCGGTCGTCAGCAGGTAAAACCCCGTGCGGCAGCCCATCGGCCCGAAATAGAGAACGGAATCCTTGCATTTGCCGTTGCGCAGAGCCGTGGCGAGCATATGTTCGACACTGTGCAGCGCTTTGGGCGAGATAAAGTCGCCCGCGTTCGGCTTTTTGAATCGCAGATCGAAGGTATCCACGCCCTTCTGTACACCCGAAAAGTGGAACCCCGGCTGCAAAACGTCGTGATTTTTCTGGAAAGAGGGTATTTTATCCATTCGCTTCCTCCAAAATTTTGCGCATGTTATCGGACAGCGCGCCGAGGGCGATGAGCATGTTTTCGCGGTATTCGCGCACACTTTCCTCGCGCGCGTTGTCGGAAATGCTCTTGAACATAGTGCAGGGCACCCCGGCGGCGTAAGCGATGTGCGCGATGGCTGCGCCCTCCATGTCCCGCACGTCCGCCCCGAGCGAATCCAACAGCGCCATGTCGTCCTGCCCGCTCGCAAACGAATCCGCCGTGGCAAGCGTCGCCGTCGGGAACTTTCCGCCCGTGCGCAGGGGCAAATAGGGCGTCTGATATTCGTCGAGGGTGCCGACGGGCGTGCCGTTGATGGTGCTCAAATCGAAATCGTACTGCACCGCGCGGTCGATTTGCCACAGCGAGCCGATCTTCGCGCGCGGCGAAATTCCGCCCGCCACGCCGATGTTCAAGAGCCTGTCCGCGCCGCGCGCGATCGCGAGCATGGCGCTTGCCGCTGCGTTCGTCTTGCCCACGCCCGTCACAATGAGGGTGAAGGGTACTCCGCACGCTTCTCCCTCCCAAAGTTTTTTGCCGAATTGCGTAAATTCCTTTCTGATTTCCGCCTTTGCGAGGAGCGCGTCCGCTTCCTTCTGCATGGCGGCGAGTATGTACAGCATGATTATGCCTCCGCGTTTTTTCAACAAATATTTTACCACAAACGGGCGGTTTTTTGCAAATTTTCCGCATAGGAATTTGCGCAATCGGGCATACTATTTCAAAAACACGGGAGGTATGCCCATGAATCCCTTCGAGGAGAAAGCAAAAGATTTAGATAAAACCTACAAAAACTGGAAAAGCATCAACGTAAAGCCGTACGACAAGGAGACGGTCGACCCGTACACGCGCGTCCGCGTCATTTTGATGAACGGCACCGAGTTTGAGGCGATCTGGAACACTTCGCGCTTTACCCGCCACTGCACGAACAACGAAGTGCGGCGGGATATGGCGCTCCTGCGCCGCGGCGAACAGCAGCAGCAAAAGCGCATTGCGAGCTTAAAGCCGCGCAACGAGAGCATGCTCGAACACACCATCGGCTACGAGCAGCTCGCGGTCGATCTGACGGCGATTCTGGCACAGCGCGAAAAGAACGGCTACGTCAAAAAACAGCTCGATTTCGCCCTCCTGGAGGACTTCGACCATCTCTACCGCTATGCAGACCTTCTCGATTTTGAAAAGGGGATCCACGCGGAAAAGCTGGTGGGGCGCTATACGGAGATCATGCCCGGCCGCCCGACGGTCGCGGAGGCGCGCCACCCCGCCGACGACGTGCGCTATTATATCAACAATTATCTAAACGACCCGATCACGCGGCTGAACGTCGGCATCATCACGGCGGCGGAGCAGCAGACGATGAACTATTATCTCAACATCGCCAACCTGTACGAATCGGAGCTGGGCAGAAAGCTGTATTCGGAAATCGCGATGATCGAGGAACAGCATGTAACCGGCTACGGGTGCCTTTCCGATCCGACGACCGATATGTTCGAGTGCATGACCATGCACGAATACACCGAGTGCTATCTCTATTGGTCGTGCTACAACGACGAAACAGACGCGCGAATCAAGGATCTTTGGATGATGCACTTCGAGGAGGAACTCTCGCACCTGCATTTCGCGGCGCGGATGATGGAAAAATACAGCGGCAAGGTGTGGCAGCAGCTCTTCCCCGAGGGCGGCGAATTTCCGCAGCTGCTGGCGTTCTCGCCGCAGAAGGAATACGTCCGCGAGGTACTCAAGAGCGTGCGCCTTACGGGGCAGGCGGAGGGATTTGAGGAGGTCGACAAGCTCCCGAACAACTACCGTTTCTTCTCGTACAACCGCGCCGTGCAGGGCAACGTGAAGAGCCTTGCCAGCCACGCCGTCATCGAAAAGACGATCAAAAAGTTCGGCAAGGACTATCGCTTCGAGGAGAAGGCGCACCCGATCCGCGCGTTGAACGACCAAAAGAGCGTCAATGCGGACGTCGCGCGCATCAAGGGCGCTTAAACACGGACAGGAGCCGAAAGGGCGTGCGGAGATTTGACAGAACGCAAATATTTATTGCATGCATTGCAAAGCGGGCGGAGGCAACAGCCTCCGCCCGCTTTGTCCGTTATTTCATCCGCAAGGCGCTATCCGTCGATTTTTTCTACCCAATGCTCGGGATATTTATCCCAATAGCCGCGGTACGTTTCCGCGCTCCCGTCGAAATCGAGCTGAAACATACGGAACACGACGGAAATATTCTTCGGCTGCCACTGCTCGCGGTAGGAGTAGCGGTAGGAAAACCCCAGTTTTTTCATCACGGCGCCGCTTGCGGGGTTGTTTACATCGTGCGTGGCGGTCACAAAGGGGAAGCCTATGCGTTTGAGCGCATCGAGAAAGGCTTGCCCCGCCTCTGTCGCAAAGCCGCGCCCCCAAAGGTCGCGGCGGAGCGCGTAGCCGAGGTCATGACTCTCGCCGCAGTCGGCGTGAATATACCCGATCGGCTCGCCCGCAAGGCAGATGGCGCGGTGCACGGCAATGCCGCCCGCATCCTCTTCAATAAACCGCCGCACGAGAGCCCGCGCGTCCGCAACCGTTCGGGCGGGGAACCAGGGCAAAAAGGTATTTGTCTTGTCATCGGCGAAAAAGGGGAAGAGCGGTTCCGCATCCTCCGCCGAAAATTTTCGCAGCGTCAGCCGCCGCGTCTGTATCGTCTTTTCCATAGGCATCAAAGGTCGCTTGCGCAAGGAAAGCTGGCGCAAAAACAATTTTTTTCAAGTATAGCATACCCCCGCGCGCGAGTCAAGTTTTTCCGAATTTTCCGGCGGGCGGGGCTTTCGCTTTACTTATTTTCGCCGTTATGTTATAATTTTTTTGAATACAGCAACAGCGGGGTATATCCCCCCGAAAGCGGCTTTTATGGAATACGTTTTTTTCGACATCGAGTGCGCCTGCGTATATAAGAACGTGGCGAAGATCTGCGTCTTCGGCTATTGCGTGGCGGACGAAAACTTCAATATTTTGCGGAAAGAGGATATCCTCATCAACCCGAACGGAAAATTTCACCTGACCGATCGCGGCGGCGACGGCATCGTTCTGCCGTACGATTACGACGATTTTAAAAAATATCCCGATTTCAAGGCGTTTTATCCGAAAATCAAACAGCTGTTGGAGGGGGAAGACAAGCTCGTTTTCGGTCATGCCGCCGTCAACGACGTCAAGTACCTCAATCTGGAAACAAAGCGCTACAAACTCCCGTCCTTTGCCTTTCAGTTTGCGGATACGCAGGTTCTGTATATGGCAATGACGGAAACCTTCGACCGGCAGGCGGGGCTGGAATCGCTCACGCAGATCTTCGAAATCGACTACACGCCCCATTGCGCCGCCGACGACGCGTACGCGACCATGCGCATCGCGCAGGCGATGTGCGAGCGGGACGGCTGCACCTTGCCCGAATTGATGGAAAAATACGGCATCCGCTTCGGTAAGATTGGCAATTACCAGTTTTCCAACTGCGTTTCCCGCCGCAGGAGCGAATATCTGAACGAAAAGCGGCGCGAAAAGCGCGAGCGCGGCGAAAAGCGCGCCAAATTCAACGATTTCGTGTACGGCTACCGGGTCAAACCGCAGTCGCAGGAGCTGCGCGGCAAGCGCTTCAGCTTTGCCCGTTCCATCGAAGAGGATGTTCCGCTCGCCAAATCGCTCGTCAAGGAAATCGTCAGGCGCGGCGGGCGGTATTCGCTCAAACTCACGGGATGCAACGTGTTCGTACAGGCGGACGACGACGCAAGCGTGCGCACGGACGCGGCGCGGCGTATGTACGATGAGGGGAAGATCGCCGAGTTCATGACCCTGTCCGAATTGCAGGGGCGGCTCTTTGCGGAGGAAGAATGATCGCAGAATATCTCGCGCGCATGAAAAAAACGCTGCCCGACTATGCGGAATACGAGGCATGCCTCGCGCTTCCGCCGTACCGCGGCGTGCGCGTCAATACATTGAAAATTTCCGCAGAAGAATTTCAGAAAATATCGCCGTTTGCGCTCGAGCCTGTCGCTTGGGCGCAAAGCGGCTTTTCTATTTCCGAGGAAAAGCCGGGCCGCACGCCGTACCACGACGCGGGATTATTTTATGTGCAGGAGCCGAGCGCCATGTGCGCCGCGCCGCTCTTGGACGCGCGCCCCGGCGAACGGGTGCTCGATCTTTGCTCCGCCCCCGGCGGCAAGGGTACGCAGCTCGCGCAGGCGATGCGCGGCAAAGGACTGCTCGTTCTCAACGAAAAGATGCCCGACCGCGCGAAGATTTTGCTGCAGAACGTCGAACGCATGGGCGTGGAGAACGCTCTCGTCACCTGCGCCGACCCCGAATTACTAGCCGAGCGTTTGGGCAGTTTTTTTGACAAGATTTTGGTCGATGCGCCCTGCTCGGGGGAAGGGATGCTGCGCAAGGAGCCTGCCGCCGCCGAAAACTGGAGCGCCGCGAACGTGGAGATGTGCGCTGCCCGCCAGAAGAAGATTTTGGACAGCGCCGCAAAGATGCTCGCCCCCGGCGGATCGCTCGTGTATTCCACCTGCACGTTCGCAGAAGAAGAGGACGAGCGCAACGCCGAATGGTTCGTTTCGGCGCACCCCGAATTTGCCCTGCGCGAACAGAAAAAAATCTATCCCCACCGAGAGAAGGGAGAAGGTCATTTCGCCGCGCTATTTGTCAAGGAGAGCGAGGGGGAAGGCGATTCCCGCCGCGCCCGCAGGGACGGGATTCTGCCCGCGGATAAAAGGGCGATGGCGCTGTACCGCGCGTTTGAAAAGGATTTCTGCAAGGTGCCGCTCGAGGGGCGGTTTGCGTGCTTCGGCGATTCCCTGTGTCTTCTGCCCGAGGAGATGTTCGACATGCGCGGTCTGCGCGTCCTGCGCGCGGGATTGCAGCTCGGCACGGCGAAAAACGGTCGTTTCGAGCCTGCGCACGCCTTCGCTATGCGCGAGGAGCGGAGCACTTTTGCCTCCGTCGTATCCTTCGAGGAGGAGGATATCCTGCGGTATATGAGCGGTGCGGAACTGCCCGCAAAGGGCGCGCGCGGCTGGTGCGTCGTGGCGTACAACGGGTATCCCGTAGGTCTCGGCAAGTGCGGCGAAAGCATCAAAAACCACCTGCCCAAGGGACTGCGGAGATAACGGGGAGAAACTAAGAATATGGACGTATAGTACGCCCGAATTTCAGATATTTTTAAAGGTCACGTTTGAGAACGATTTTGATGTAAATAGAATCACGGAAGCCTTACAAATGAAGCCGTGCCATTGCATTCGCTATTCCGAATCCGGATATACAAAGACTGCGCATGAAAAGCAACCGGGCGCATGGTGGTATTGCTATCCTTCGCCGACCGGTTTTGAAAGGAATTGGACACTCCAAGATGTGTTGGAAAAGTTTTTTGCGCCGTTGGACGAGCGCAAAATTGAAATATTGGAGGGCATCGTCAAAGAAAACGAAGGGCGCGTCGCGCTTGCCGTAAACATCTTTTTTGAGCATGAAGCACTCCCCGAAATGTGTTTCGGCGGCAGAGCGATGCGGATATTGAACCGTTTGGATGCAGACATCGATATAAACATAAACGAAGACAACGAATCATGATTGCCCTGAAGTGAAAACGAAAGCGAAAAGGGAGTGCGCGATATTCAGCGCACTCCCTTTATTGTATATCAAAAACCCCGCGATAGTCGCGGGGTTGAAAAGAGGTTTACCG
>ERZ1106952.51-NODE-51-length-93071-cov-32.664531_pt1 | contig 93071 bp, 67 predicted proteins | sample MGYA00403677_ERZ1106952 | MGnify/ENA primary metagenome ERZ1106952 (study PRJEB35170, sample SAMEA104062415) | human gut metagenome | biome: human gut; feature: human-associated habitat; material: faeces | place: Denmark | collected 2012-05-14 ... | reverse complement strand
CGGTGCGAAGGTAGGCTCGGTTGCCCCTACGACGGACGAGGCGAAAGAGGACATAGCGGCGTCAACGAGCATTCCCGCTGATTCCAGGGTAGAAGAAATTGTAGGAGAGGAAGTGAAATCTTTTGCCGGCGGCATCGGTACTGAAAATTCTCCCTATCTCATTGCTACGGCTGAGCAGTTTGACGGAATCAATCTTCTTGCGTCCGAAATGGCAAAGGGAAAATCTTATTTCTTTCTGCAGATCGCGGATATTACGGTCACATATAACTATACAGGTAGCTTTGCCGGCTGCTATGACGGGAACGGATATCGGATAAAAGCGGATTTTGCGGCTACAGAGTTCGATGCTCTTTTTTACACAAGCGGGATTACAGGGCATGTTACCTTTAAGAATATCAACCTCGTTATGGGATCGGTCGGCATCAGTTTGCTGCAGAAGGTCGATTGGGGCACCGCGTACGGGGCTGCTTTTGAAAACATCACGTTCGACAGCACCGAACGCTTGGTTTCTGTAAATTCTACCAATTTTGGATTTGTTTTCAAAGAGGCAATCTATACCGGTACAACAGACAAGGATACACCCGTATATACGTTTTCTAACATTACAAATCATGTCAACCTGACGAACGAAGGTACCTGTACCGGCGTTCTGGTCGGCTCAGGCCCCTGTTTTAACACGAAAACCATTTTAAAGTATGATAATTGCGTGAATAACGGAACTATCACCGGAACAAGCTCCGTTGGATTTTTGTATGGAAATTCCGCATACATTGCGTCTGTTGCCGCAACTGAAAGCGAAATCAGTATCAGCGGATGTAAAAACACCGGAGTGCTCTGCAGCGCAAAAGATGATTCCGTAGTGGCTTTTGCGCCGCGGCTGGATGAAATAAACGAAAAATATCAGAGTCAGGCCGGCGGATCGTTTATCAGCAGCAATTATCTGAGCGGAAAAGATTTTACCGTTCATCAGGACGGCGTCTCCTTCAGTATCGGCACAACAGACGAAAGCGTGTCGTATAAGCTGGCTTTCAATCTCGGTGCGATTTATACAACGAAAGACGGGAAAGCCTGGGAGGACAGCGACTTAGCCCTGATCGACAAGCAATGGGATGAAGCCTGGTTCGTCTCCAACGGAACAAAATATTTCATTGATTTACCTGTCGATAACGCTGCGGAAGGAGCCTTGAGCGCCTCTTTTAAAGCGCTTGATAAAAAGACAGCAAAAGCCGCGGGCATCGAGGCAGATAATTTTACCGACGGATATGCGGTTGTGGTCAAAGATAACGTGACCTATCTGGTATTTGACGTTTCAGAGAGTGTTTATATCAACTGTAACGTATCATTGATCGTCTACGCATACGATTCAGAGGGAAATGTTCTTGGAATTAAAAATCTGTGAATATAAAAACAAAAAGCGTAACGATCATTCTGGTTAAATAATTGTCTCACTGATAAATATACAGAGAGAAATCAAACGGAAAGCCCCTTGCCGAAATATGGCAAGGGGCTTTCCGTTGGCAATATATCATAAATTTTTCATCAATATTCGTCCTTTTCGGCGAAAAACCGATCGAACAAATGGTAGCGCTCGGGGTGGAAGAGGGCGGAATACATGCGGTCGCGCGCGAACGGTACGTCCTTTTTGATGCGGTCGATCGCCTGCTTGACGTATTCCCGCCTGGTGTTTTTGTTCGCGGGGCAGCAGCTCTTGCAGACCGGGAGATTTTTCGCGTAGGCGGCGATGTCCCTTTCTTCCAGGTAGACCATGGGGCGGATAAAGGTGAGCTTCGTGCGGTCCAGATAGACCTTCGGCGCGCAGGTGGAAAGCCGCCCCTCGTAGAGCAGGGAGAGAAACATCGTCTCGATAAAATCGTCCGCATGGTGTCCCAGGGCGATCTTGTTGCAACCCGCGGAGAGCGCCGCGGCGTTCAGCGCGCCTTTGCGCATTTTGGCGCAGAGAGAACAGGGATTTTCCTCCTTTCGCACGTCGAACACGACTTCTCCGATATCTGTCTTTTCCAGGAGAAAGGGGACGTCCAGCTCCGCACAGAAGGCGGCGAGGGGAGAAAAATCTGCGGGGTTATCCTTAAAATTCAGATCCACCGTGATCGCGGTCAGCGTGAACGGCTCGGGCGAAAAGCGGCGGTACGCCGCCAGCAGCTTTAAAAGCGTCACGCTGTCTTTTCCCCCGGAGAGACCGACTGCGATGCGGTCGCCCGGGCGGATCATGGAGAAATCGGTAATCCCCCGGCGCAGACCGGAGAGTAGCTGTTGTGTGGTCATAAATCCTCGAATCGATTGCTATTTTTTCCGCAATATACTATAATAATAGAAAATGAAAACTCTCGCGTTTCTTCTATCATTATACAAAAAGAGGGGGAAAACGCAAGCGGATGAACGGATGTTTCTGGAAAAATTTTTACAGTTATTCAAGAAAAAGCCGCCGAAGGCGATCAAGGTCGGGCTGGCGCTCGGCAGCGGCGGCGCAAAGGGATTTGCGCACATCGGTGCGCTCAAGGCATTCGAGGAGCACGGCGTGAAGTTCGACGTCGTCGCGGGCACTTCGATCGGCAGCATCGTGGGCGCATTTTACGCGAACGGCTATTCCGCCACCGATATGCTGCAGCTGATGCGTACCGTCGATTTTTCGGACGTCAAGCGCCTCGTCATGATCCGCATGAATACGGACGGCGTGCAGCGGGTTTTGGAGAAGGCGATCGGAGATCTGGAATTTTCGGATCTGAAGCTCCCCTTTGCCGCGGTCGCGACCGATTTTCAGACGGGGCAGGAGGTGGATCTCTTTGCGGGAAAGCTGTCCGTGGCGCTCTGCGCCTCCAGCGCCTATCCGCCCTTTTTCAAACCCGTCCCGGTGGAAAACCGCCTGCTGATGGACGGCGCGTTTGTCAATTCCGTCCCCGCCGATCTCGTGCGCGGAATGGGGGCGGATTACGTCGTGGGCGTGGATTTATCCGCTTTCCGCAAACAGAATAAAACGGGAATTTTAAGCGAGTTTTTCCCCAATTCCAAGATCGTGACGGGGAACGCCTCGCTCAGCGGCTATCGCAACAGCGACGTCATGGTGAAGCCGGACCTCAAAAACTTCAAGGCGACGCAGCTTTCCTCTGCGGATGAGATGTACGATCTGGGGTACGAGGCCGCGCTCGCCGTCCTGCCGCAGATTCTCGGCGATCTCGATCGGCTGCGGCGCGGAAAAAAGAAGGGAGACTGAACGATGAAACGGACGCTGCGCCTTATCCTTGTATTCCTGCTGGCGGCGATCCTGCTCGCCTGTCCCTCCTGCGCGGAGGAGAACGGCTCAAAAAGGGAGGGGCTGACCGTCTCCTTTCTCTCCGTCGGGCAGGGCGACGCAATCCTGATCACTTTGCCCGAGGGCAATCTGCTGATCGACGGCGGCGGAGACGCGTCTTTCGCGGCTTCCTTTGCGGAAGAACTGGAGCGCGCGGGCGTGGATGCGCTGGATTGCCTCATCATAACCCATCCCGAACGGGATCACGTCGCTTATCTTCCCGCTCTGCTCGAAGAGATCCCCGTGCGCCGCGCTTTTCTCCCCTACATAGAAGAGGGATTTTTCCCACTGTTCGACGAGACGGCGCGGCTTGCGCGGGAAAAGGGCTGCGCGGTTGAATATACCGAACTGTACGATTCGTTTGCAATCGGCGGCGCGCGGTTTGTCGCGCTCTCTCCCGCGCCGGTGAGCGATCCGAACGGCGAATACGCCGCGTTCGACGGCGCCGCCGGGGACTCCGCCAACGATCTTTCCGCCGTCTTTTATCTGGAATACGAAGGAACGCGCTTTTTGCTGACGGGAGACGCTTCTTCCGCCGTCGAGAAAAACGTGATGCGCCGCTATGAAGCGGGGCTTTACGCCGCATTCGGCGTCAATCTGGAGGAGATCGACGTTTTGAAGGTCTCCCATCACGGCAGCGACGCGGCTACCTCCGCGGAATTTCTCTCCCTTCTCGCGCCCGACTGCGCGGTGATTTCGGTGGGCGCGGCAAACGCCTACGGTCACCCCGCGGAGGATACGCTCGAGCGGCTTTACCGGAGCGGCGCCGCAATCTATCGGACGGACTTCTTCGGCACCGTTCGGTGCCGCGTCAGAGCGGGGAAAAGTTTGGAAATCACGTCGCAGGCGACCGAAAACGTTTGACAAATCCATATTGATTCACTATAATAATAGTTAATTTGATGAATTGTTTTACGGAGGGACGGCATGGAAGGCAGGGTCGGCGAACTCGCGCAGGCGTTGATTAACGCCCTCAATCGGTTGAAGCCGGAAAACATCAATTCGATTCTGTGCGGGGTCATCAATATCAACATGACGAAGCAGCTGCTGATCGCTTCGCTCTCCAACGATCGCCGGGAGAAGGGCGACGAATGGAAGGGGATGACGATGAGCGCGCTTGCGGGCAAAATGGGCGTCTCCAAGCCCGCGATGACGAAGATCGTGGACGAACTGGAAGAGAAAGATCTGATCGAGCGGCGGATCTACCGCTCGGATCGGCGCAATACGTATATCGTTTTTACCGAACGGGGCGAAAACAGGGTGAGAGAATTTACGGACAGAATGAATGGGATGCTCGAGGAATTGAGCGAGGAGATCGGAGAGGAAGATATCCGCACGTTTATCCGGCTGTGCGGGCGTTTTCAGGAAGCTCTCCGCCGCTTTGCCGAAAAGCACAAGGAGGAACATGCTTTCACTTTATAACATCAAAAAGGACTACGGCGAAGGCGACGCCCGCGTACAGGCGCTCAAAGGCGTTACCCTGCATTTCCGCAAGTCCGAATTCGTATCCGTGCTGGGCGCTTCCGGCTGCGGAAAGACGACGCTTCTCAACATCATCGGCGGGCTGGATCAGTACACTTCCGGCGACCTCGTGATCTCGGGGAAATCGACCAAGGAGTATAAGGACCGCGACTGGGACGCGTACCGGAACGCCTCGATCGGCTTTGTCTTTCAGAGCTACAACCTGATTCATCATCAGACCGTTCTCGCCAACGTGGAACTCGCGCTGACGCTCTCCGGCGTATCCCGCCAGGAGAGAAGGGAACGCGCGATCGCAGCGCTCAAAGAGGTGGGGCTGGAATCGCAGATTCACAAGCTCCCCAACCAGCTTTCGGGCGGGCAGATGCAGCGCGTCGCCATCGCGCGCGCCCTCGTCAACGATCCGGAGATCATTCTCGCGGACGAACCGACGGGAGCTTTGGATACGGCGACCAGCGTGCAGATCATGGATATTCTGAAGGAGATCGCCAAGGACCGCCTGATCATCATGGTCACGCACAACCCGCAGATTGCGGAAACGTATTCCACCCGCATTATCCGGCTGGTGGACGGCGAGGTGGTGGACGATACCAATCCCTTCGACGGGAGCGTTCTGCCCGCCGAAACGGAAAGTATGCCCGCCGAAACGGAAAGTATGCCCGCCGAGGCGGAACAGAGCCCCGCGCCGGAAACGGGTAAGAAGCGGGAAAAGGGCGGGAAAACTTCCATGTCCTATCTGACCGCGCTCTCCCTGAGCCTGAAAAACCTGTTCACCAAAAAGACGCGGACGTTTCTGACTGCCTTTGCGGGGAGCATCGGGATCATCGGCATCGCGCTCGTTCTCGCCATTTCCAGCGGGCTTAATATGTACATAGAGAAACTCCAGAGAGATACGCTCTCTTCCTATCCGCTGACGATTTCCGCAGAGGGACAGGATATGATGTCGATGATGCAGCAGATGATGGAGCTGCAGACGAGCGAGGCGTACGAGGAATACCCGGAAGGAACCAAGATTTTCGTCAACAACCTGATCGAAAAGATGATGGAGCAGTCGAAAATCACCAACGATATCGCGCATGCGCGCCAATTCCTCGCGGAAAACGTGGATGAAAGCCTCTATTACGCCGTGCAGGAGCGTTACGACGTCGAGCTCAACGCGTATCTGAAAACCCCCGCCATTGACGATCCCCGCGTCACCATGCTTTATCCGGACGGGAAAGTGCCGTTTGAAGATCTCTCGAAGATCTTTTCAAGCGAGGACACGGGAAGCGGGAGCAGTTCGGTGGACTTTTCCGCATTCTGGCAGGAAGTCGTGGATTCGGAGGAGCTTTTGTCTTCGCAGTACGATGTGCTCACCGGGATGTGGCCGGAAAAGGAAAACGAGATCGTCCTTTTGGTGGATCAGTACAACCGCATCAACGACATTGCGCTGTATATGTTCGGATACTTTGAAGACAAAGAATACGACTTCTCTGATTTTATGGGTAAGAAATTTACCTATACGTCAAAGGAGAGCGGGAACGTAACGCTCGAACTGGAAGTCGTCGGCATCGTCCGCGTCAACCAGGGGACGTCGGTAGGGGCGCTCTCTTCCTCGACGGTTATCGGCTATTCCCGCGCGTTTACGCAGTATTTTCTGGAAGCGGAGGGGAGAGCGGACGAACTGCCCGTTACCCTCGCCATCTATCCGCGGGATTTCGATACCAAAGAAGAGATTAAGAACATCATTAAAGAATACAACGCAACGCTGACGGAGGAGACCAAGGAAAATAAAATCACCGTCACCGACCTGATGCAGATTATGGTCAGCATGGTGAATACCTTTATCGACAGCGTTTCGTACGTGCTGATCGCCTTTACCGCGGTTTCGCTGGTGGTTTCCTCCATCATGATCGGCATCATCACTTATATTTCGGTGCTGGAACGCACGAAGGAGATCGGCGTGCTGCGCGCGCTGGGCGCCCGCAAGAAGGATATTTCCCGCGTGTTCAACGCGGAGACGCTGGTCATCGGCTTTATCGCGGGGCTTCTCGGCGTGGTGGTTACGTATCTTCTGACCATTCCCATCAACGCGATTCTGTTCTCATTGACGGAAATTGCCAGGCTCGCGCAGCTGGTATTCTGGCACGCGGTGGTGCTGGTGGCGATCAGCTGTCTGCTGACGCTCGTCGCGGGATTGATTCCCTCGCGGATCGCCGCGAAAAAGGACCCCGTGGTCGCGCTGCGCACGGAATAATCAGAGGGGCTTTAACGGAAGAAAGGTGAAAATCCGGCGGTTCTGCCGGATTTTTTCATGCCGCGGCGGGCTTTTTGATTGGAAGGAGAGCGGGGCGCCGTTCCGGGCTTATCCGGACAGAGCGGGAATCCCGGTCTTTGCGTTTACAGGGGCTAGCAGGCCCGCCGCAAAGGCGGGAAAACAGCGAAAAATAACTTGCATTTTTCAGAAAGGTATCGTATAATAAAAAAAGGCTAGCCTTTTTGTCGCTTTGTTATCGGTTAACAAAGCGACAGACGAATTAAAGGAAGGAGGAAACAGATTGTGAAGAGAAAGGTGTTGGCGGTGCTGTTGGGCGCGCTGTTCGCGCTGAGCCTTGCCGGGGTCGCGGCGTGCGGAGAGAGCGAAGCGGGAAAATCCGCCTACGAAATCGCGGTGGAACATGGATTTGAAGGAACGGAAGCGGAATGGCTGGAAAGTTTGAAGGGAAAAGACGGCGCTGACGGCGCGCCCGGAAAAGACGGAGAAGACGGGACGGACGGAGCGCCGGGGGCGGACGGGCTCTCGGTGACGGAGGCGCTGATCAACAGCAAAGGGGAGCTGATGATTGTATTTTCAAACGGAAAGACGGTAAATCTCGGCGTGGTAACGGGGACGGACGGCACGCAGGGCGAGAAAGGAGACCCCGGGCAGGACGGGGAAGACGGACTCTCCGCCTATGAAATCTATCGGAAGTATCACCCAAGCTATGCAGGGACGGAAGCAGAATGGCTGGAAAGCCTGAAAGGCGAGGACGGCGCCGACGGCACGCAGGGCGAGAAAGGAGACCCCGGGCAGGACGGGGAAGACGGACTTTCCGCCTATGAAATCTATCAGAAATACTACGAGTATGCGGGCACGGAAAAGGAGTGGCTGGACGACCTGATCAACGGCAGACTGGGAACGGGAAGCCCCGTTCAGCCGTCCGGGCAGTTTGAATTTACATTGGCAAGGGATGGCACCTATTACATATTGAGCGGAATCGGCACGGTGACGGACGGGGATATCGTGATACCGTCTACCTATAACGGTCTTCCGGTTATGGAGATCGGCAATTCCGCATTTAGCGAATATCAGTTTATTCGTTCCGTCGTAATTCCCGAGGGAGTGACTAGAATTTGGGATGGATTTAGCGGATGCACGAAATTGGAAACAGTAACTTTACCGACAACTTTGGAACTGATCGGACCAGGTGCATTTGAAAACTGCAGTTCCTTAGCATCGATTGAAATACCGGAAGGCGTGACTGAGATTCATCAAAATGCATTTAGCGGGTGCGCGAAATTGGAAATGGTAACACTGCCGACGTCTTTAAAACAAATTGAAATAAATGTATTTTTCGGTTGCAGTTCTTTGACTTCAATTAAAATACCGGAAGGCATGACCGGGATTTGTTGTAATGCATTTAGCGGATGCACCAACTTGGAAACAGTGATATTGCCGGAAACGCTGGAAAGTATAGGGACTTTTGCATTTGCAGAATGTGAAAAACTATATGAACAAGACAGTGGGCTTGCCTATGTGGGCAACTGGTTGGTTGGAGCGAAAGAAAATATCATCTCTGCGAATGTGAGAGAAGGTACGCAGCATATTGCCGATGGAATATTTATCGAAAATTCCAATTTATCTTCTGTTTCGCTGCCTTCTACGTTAAAGACAATCGGATCATTTGCATTTTCCGGTTGCAGTTCTTTGACTTCAATTAAAATACCAGAAGGGGTAACCGAGATCGGACAACAGGCTTTTCGGAATTGTTTTAATATAAAAAAGGTTATTTTCCTGTCTTCTGTTCCGCCCGCAATCGGAAGCAACTTATTCCCATATAAGTGGGGGGATACGGAGTTTACCGTGTATGTGCCGCGGGGCAGCTTAGAAGCATATCGCTCCGTCAATGAAGAATATTGGCAGGATTATTTAGTAAAATTAGATAGAATTAAGGAAATGGAGTAAAAACAGAGCAGCCATATTAACCGGAGGCGCGGGCAAATGCCCGCGCCTCCGGTTGTTTTCGCGCGCTCTCGAAAAATCTGCCGGAAAAACCGGGAACAAATCACAAAATCTTCGGCAAATCAGTTCGCTCAAACAAAAAAACCTGTTTTTTAACTGCCTCCTGCCGGGGTGCTCTTTTTAAGTTTGTTTTTCCGCTCGTTTCAAAAGGATGAAAATATTGCGGTGAACACTCTCGCCGCAAAAATCAGCGGGCAAACGGGGAAGAGAAAAAAGGGGATATTTTTCCCGTACGGGGATTCTGCCCCGCGAAATAAAATGCCGCTATCCCGCCATGCGCTTTTCTTCCTTTCTTTGTGCGGCGCGTAATTGTAAAAATCCCCGTTTTAATTGAAAAGGTTGTCCCCAAAATATTCACAAAATGTATAATTATAGGGAAAATGTTGAAAGAAAAGAGTGCAAAACAGATAAAAGAGACGCCCCGGCACATTGATTTGTGCCGGGGCGCAGGGGATTTTCCCTATAAAATCATGATAAATTTGGTATATTCGCCCGTCTTTAACTGAACGGACAGCTTCCATTTGTTCTTGTCTGCCATCGCTTTTAAGATCGCCAGCCCCAGGCCGCTGCCGCCTGTCTGGGAGTTGCGCGAGCTGTCTTTGCGGTAGAAGCGCTCAAAGATGTGATTTTTGTCCTTTTCGTCCATCGTACAGCCGGTGTTGTACACCGCGAGCACGGGGCGGTTGTTTTCGGTTTTCAGGGAGACGCGCACTTCGCCGCCGTCGGAGGCGTATTTCAGGGCGTTGTCGACTAAGATGGTGACGGCTTTTTTCAGACAGCCCTCGTCCCCGTGGTAAGTGATGCCCGGCTCGATGTTGGTATCCAGAAGTTTATGCTTTTCAAATGCCACGCAGTCGAAGGGCAGAACGCTGTTTAATACGGCGGAGGAGAGGTTGAAATCGGACATCACCAGGGGGGCGTCCTCCTGCAGTTTGGCGAGATTCAGCATTTCGCCGACCATCGCGTTCATGCGCGCGGTCTGCTGGCGGATATTGGAGAGCCACTGCACTTCGCCGTAATCATTTTGCAGGATATCCGTGTTGGCGGAAATGATGGTGAGGGGGGTTTTCAGTTCGTGGCTGGCGTCCGAGATGAACTGCTGCTGCTTTTTGAGCGCTTCGTCGATGGGCTTGACGATCCAGTAGGAGAGGAAATAGACGATGACGAACAGAACGGCGAGCGCGATGAGGCTGCAGAGCACCGTGCTCAAAATCACCTGGTCGGTGAGCGCCTGCGCGGGAGAGCCGTCTATTACGCAGATCAAAAAGCCATCCTCCACAAAATTGATGCGATAGAAGTAATCTTCGTATTCCCCCCAGCTTTCCGTGCCGTGCGCGGGCGGATTTTCCAGATAGACCGAAAAATTCTCCCGCTCGTAGATGAAGCGGAAGATATTTTCGATTTCGTCCGCGGTAAAGAGATTCCCCGCGTTGGCGTCCACCACGAAGGTGCCCGACCACGAACAGCCCAGCACGAAACGGCGGTAACCGTTGAATTTCGCCGTCGTGTCGAAGGGGTTGAGCATATTTTTGATCTTTTCTTTCTGCGTGGTCTCCGCGGTCAGGATAATCGCCGCGCCCATGCAGAAAAAGACGATCAGCAAAATTCCCATGATGACGGCGACAAACTGCCGCCGCGCCCTGTTAACCATCCTTTTTCTCCAGTTTGTATCCGATGCCGCGCAGGGATTTTATGGTGACGGTGCTGCCGATCGCGCTGATCTTCTTGCGCAGAAAGGAGACGTAAACTTCTATGGTGTTGTATTCCGCTTCCGAATCGAATCCCCAGATCTTTTCCACGAACTTCTCCTTGGGGAGCGTTTTCCCGGCGTCTTTCAGCAGCATTTCGATGATCTGATATTCCTTGGCGGAAAGCTGTATTTTATTCCCGCCCGAACACAGCTCGTGCGCGTTCTTATCCAGACTGAGATCGTCGAACACCAGCTCGTCTCCCATAAATTCGCCCTTGCGGCGGGAGATCGCGTTGATGCGGGCGAGCAGTTCGCTGGAATCGAAGGGCTTGGTAAGATAGTCGTCCGCCCCTACGTTCAGCCCCAGCACCTTGTCGCCGATCTCCGATTTTGCGGAGAGCATCAGCACGGGCGTGGAGATTTTTTCCCTGCGGATGGTCTTCAGGAGGGTGATTCCGTCCATTTTCGGCATCATGATGTCGAGGATGATGACGTCGTAGAGATTCGTCATGGCGTAGTGGTAACCGTCCTCCCCGTCGTAAACCGCTTCCGCTTCGTATTTATGCTGTTTTAAAATCTGTACGATGGCGTCGGCGAGCTGCACTTCGTCATCGACAACTAAAATTTTCATAAAAGCCCTCGCTTTCCGATTGTTCAAAAGCATTATACCACAAATCACTTGAAGAAAACTTAAAAAAATGCAAAAAAAACCGGCGCAGAGGCGGCAATTTCAAGATATTTTCAAGTTTGATCGGTTAAACTGTAAGCGTAAACAATAAAGACAGCTTTTGTTTTCATTGTCTATACTCTCTCCCTAAAAAATACACAAGGAAAAATACGCGTTTCGGCGCGTATTTTTCCTTTCCCGCCGGATGAGAGGGGAATATCCGGAAGGGTGAAAAAGCAGGATTCGGCGGAGAAAAGGTTTGCGGCCGCATGATTACGGGATTATAAAAAAATTAAAAAATTATAAAAAGAGGGAAAACTTCAAGGCGCTTTCAAGGTTCGCCGGTTATAATAAGGGCGTAAAACGGATACGGAAACTGTTTTTCCTCCGTTTTGCATCAGGATCACCTATACTCTCTCCCTAAAATATATGGAAAAAGGGCATTGCTCACCGCGATGTCCTTTTTCCATTCCAAAAATATTCCGTTTTGGAATATTTTAACTTTATTATTCTGTTTTGGAATATAATAAAAAAGAGGAGTTCTATGTACGGAGAAAGAATCAGGGAATTGAGGGCGGAACAGGGGCTGACGCAGCAGCAGCTGGGCGAGCTGCTGGGGGTTTCTCAGTTCAGCGTGAGCAAATACGAGCGGGAAGCGCTGGATCTCAATACCGATACGCTGATCAGGCTCTGCGGGATTTTCGGCGTTTCCGCCGACTACCTTCTGGGGCTGGACGAGGGTAAAAGATGACCCGCCGGGAAACAGAGGAAACCGCGCTGCGGCAGTCCGCGCGCGACTACGGCTGTGCGGCGGGGGATTTTCTGCAAAAATCTCCCAGGGTTGTCTGCGCGCCCGTACCTGAGGGGGCGCGGCGGTATCTGGAAGGCACGGCGTTTGCGATGGCGTCTTACGGTCACTGCGTGGTGGCGCGGACGGAAGCAAACGTCTGCGGCGCGCTCACGGCGTTTTTGCAGGAACGCGAACCGCGGGATTGCTTTGTCTTTCCCGCCCTCGGCGCGCTGATCGGCCTTTTGTCAGAGCACGGGATCGCCGCCCTCGAATCGGGCATGTACTTTTTGCCCGATCCCGGAAAGATGAGGGAAATCCCCTGTGGATTCCCGCTGAAAGTGCTTTATCCGCGTGATTTTGAAGACCTGTACCGGGAGGAATGGCGCAATGCGCTCTGTGCGGAGCGCAGGGAACTGGATTTGGTCGCGGTGGCCGCGTACGACGGATCGCGGCTGATCGGCCTTGCGGGCGCTTCCCTCGACTGTACGGAGATGGCGCAGATCGGCGTGGACGTTCTGCCCGCCTGCCGCGGCCGGGGAATCGCGAAAGCGCTGACGAGCCGTCTGGCGCGGGAAGTGATGGATATGGGAAAAGTGCCCTTCTACTGCGCCGCATGGCCGAATATCCCGTCCGTCCGCAACGCGCTGGCATGCGGTTTTTTGCCCGCGTGGGCGGAGATCAGGGGAAAGAAAAAGGAGTGAATATGAAAATTTATCAGTCGGTCGCAGAATTGGTGGGGCGTACGCCCCTGTTGGAGCTGTCCCGCTTCGGAGAAAAGATGGGGGCGAACGCGCGGATCCTCGCGAAGCTGGAAGGGATGAATCCTGCCGGCTCGGTGAAGGACCGCGTCGCGAAGGAGATGATCGAGGATGCCGAACGGCGGGGCGTTCTCAGGAGAGGCTCGGTCATCGTGGAGCCGACCAGCGGCAATACCGGCATCGGACTGGCGGCGATCGCCGCCGCGAAGGGGTATCGGGTGATCATCACGATGCCGGAGAGTATGTCCGCCGAGCGGCGCATGCTTCTTGCCGCGTACGGCGCGGAACTCGTGCTGACCGAGGATTCCGCCGGCATGCGCGGCGCGATCGAGCGCGCGGAGGCGATTGCCGGGGAGATCCCCGGCGCCTTTCTGGCGGGGCAGTTTACCAACCCGGCCAACCCTGCGGCGCACCGCAAAACGACCGGCCCCGAGATCTGGGAGGACACGGACGGAAAGCTGGATTTCTTCGTGGCGGGAGTCGGAACGGGCGGAACGATCTCGGGCGCGGGGGCGTTTCTGAAGGAGCAAGATCCGCGGATCAAAGTGATTGCCGTCGAGCCGGCGCGGTCTCCCGTCCTCTCCGGCGGCGCGCCGGGTGCCCACGGGCTGCAGGGGATCGGCGCGGGCTTCGTCCCCGCCACGCTGAACAGAGAGATCCCGGACGAAATCGTGAAAGTGACAGAAGAGGAGGCGTATGTCTGCGCCCGCCTGCTTGCAAAAACGGAGGGCTTTTTGGCTGGAATTTCCTCGGGGGCGGCACTTTCCGCCGCGGCGGCATTGGCTGCGCGCGAAGAAAACGGCGGCAAGACCGTCGTCGTTCTCCTCCCGGATACGGGGGAACGCTATCTTTCCACGCCCCTCTTTGCGGAATAACCGGCAATGCAATCCCGGTTTGCTGAAAAAACTTTTTTATGCCCCGCCGGCTGCGCCGGCGGGGCGGTTTAACGGCGCTTTGGCATGAAAAATCTTTCAGTTCTACCGGGGGAGGAGATAAAAAGAGATCATCGACGAGAGGTCTGCAAAGGAATAAGAGGAAGGTGTTTTACAGGGGAGCAGGGCAATAAGACTATCGTCCCGTAGACGGGCTGGCCGGCAGTTTCAGGTTCTATGCAAACCACCGGTTCAACCGGCGCTTTCCCCCGTCGGGGGGCCATTCCGGCGGATGAGAAGCGCGGAGTTCGCATAAAAACGGGGGATTTCCGCATACTAGCGAGCGGGAGGTAAGTATGCGCAGAAGGTTCAACAACATCGTCCTGTTTCTCATGGTGGCGGTTCTGACCGTCATCGGATTTTCCGGAATGTTCCGATCGGCGAAAGCGGAGGCGGAGGGGCTGCCGTTCGCTTCGGGCGGCGCGGAATTTGCGCTCAGGGGGAAATTTTACACGTCTTACGGCGGTTCGACGGAGGAGCGCAAGCACAATATCGCGCTCGCGGCGGCAGCGATCGACGGCACGCTGATCGAGCCGGGCGGGCAGTTTTCCTTCAACTTCGTCGTGGGAGAGCGGACCGCCGCGCGGGGATATCTCCCCGCAAAGATCATTTTCAACGGTCAATTTACGGACGGAATCGGCGGAGGCGTGTGCCAGGTTTCTTCCACTGTCTACAATGCCGCGCTGCTCGCCGGCATGAAGATTTCCGAATATCACCCGCATTCCCTCCCCGTCTCCTATGTGGCGCCCTCGTTTGACGCGATGGTCAATTCGGCGGGGAGCGATCTGCGGTTTGAAAACGAAACGGCGCTGCCCGTATATATCCGCGCGGAAGCGGACGGCGAACGCCTCACGATCTCCGTTTTCGGGGAAAAGACGGACCGGAGGTTCGTGCGCGAGAGCAGGACGGTGGAAGTGATCCCCGCTCCGCCAGAGATCGTCACGGAGGACGACAGGGGAGAATACCCCGATCTGCCTGCCGGGGAGATCAGAGTGATCTCTTACAGCAAAGAAGGGCTGAAGAGTATGGGCATTCTCTCCGAATATAAGGGAGAGCGCCTGGTATCCCGCAAAGTCATCCGCAAAGATACTTATCAGCCGCTGCAGGGCACGGCGGTCAGGGGGTGCGCATGAGCGTCCTGAAGTGGCTGCTGAAGACGGCCGCCGTGACGGCTCTTCTCTTTGCCGCATTTGTCCTCCCCGTGCTGCTATGGATCTATGCGCCCGCTTATCTCGCGCTGTTTTTTTTGTTTTCCGCATGCGCGGCGATCCTGTTCGGCGCGTATATCGTCTCCCGCGCGATGCCGCCGGAATATAAGATTTCCTGGATGTTTCCCGCGCTGATCGCTCCGTTTTTGGGGGGCGCTCTCTTTTTATTCTTCGGAAACAGCCGTTTCGGACTCAAAAACGACCGCTCTTACACGAAAAAATCCCTCGGGCTGGATGCTTATCTCCCCGCGCCCGCGCAGGGCGACGGGCTGTTCTTTGAAGCGGCGGAGACCATTTTCTGCGAGACGGGCTATCCCGCGGCGCGCGGCGACGTCTCCTATTACGCGACGGGCGAACGGTTCTTCGACGCGCTGCTCTCGGCGATCGAAGGGGCAAAGCATTTTGTCTTTCTGGAATTTTTCATCGCGAAAAAGGGCGTCCTCTGGGACAGGCTGGAAAGGATACTTCTCTGCAAGGCAAAGGAACAGACGGAGATCCGCCTGGTGCTGGACGATATGGGGTGTCTGGGCGGAATCCGCCGGCGGGACTGCGAAGCACTGGAGCGCGCGGGCGTCAGAATCCACTACTTCAATCCCGTTTTCCGGCTGGACGGCGTCAACAACCGCACGCACCGGAAGCTCGCCGTCATCGACGGGCAGGAGGGATTTCTCTGCGGCGCCAACATTGCGGACGAATATATCAAGGGGTACGGTAAATTCGGATACTGGAAGGATACCGGCGTTTCGGTAAAGGGCGCCTGCGTGGCAAATCTCACGGCCATGTTCCTGCAGATCTGGGCGATGCGCTACGGGCAGGAAGCGTATCGCGGCTATTTCCCGGAAACGCCAGCGGGGTCGGGCGAGGTCCTCCTGTTTTCGGATTCGCCCGTGCAGTCCAACGCGGCGGCGGAGCATCTGTATCTGGCGCTCGTGCGGAGCGCGAAAAAAGAGGTCGTCTTTTCCACGCCCTATCTTTTGCTGGACGACAAGTTGCTTTCCGCCCTGTCGGGCGCGGTCAAACGGGGCATTGCGGTCCGCGCGATCCTTCCGGCGATCCCCGACAAGGCCGCGATCTACGCGCTCACAAAACAGAACGCCGAACGGCTTATGTCGTTCGGCGCGGAAGTTTATATTTATACGCCCGGTTTTAATCACGCGAAGATGTTTGCCGTGGACGACAGGTATGCGGTCGTCGGCACGACGAATATGGATTTCAGGAGTTTTTATCTGCACTTTGAGTGCAACGCGTTTTTCGGCGGGGAAGCCGCAAAGGCCGTCTGCCGCGACCTGACGGAGATGACGGCGGACAGCGAGCGGGCGCGGATCCGGGACTTCGCCGCCGGCGGACTCGGCAAATTGGGCAGAGGACTGCTGCAGATCATTCAGCCGCTGATGTAAAAACCGCCCTGCCGTACGGCAGGGCGGAAGAATTTGAGCAGTTTATTGCGGATCGAAGGTTTTAAACCGTTCGGCGAACATGCTTTTTTGAAAAGTAACTTTCTTTTTCAAAAAGCCTTTGATCTCATAGAGGGTGTAAAATACGAAAGTTTGTCCGTTTTTATCGAAGATATACGTTTTCAGAGCATCTGACGGGGCAGATCCATTCTGCATGATTTGTGTACTGTATGAGAGCAGGGCGATTTCATAATCGATATCCCGCAGCACACTCGTCGCCGCTTTTAAAAGTTTGTGCTCGTCGTCGTTTCCGCGTTGCGGCCGCAACTGAAATAAATTGTTGTCCTTTTTCCGGCTTCCCTGCGTCATGAGCATGGGAAGAAGGCGTTTGTCTCTGGCCAAAATAGAGTCTGCAACAGACAGGTGATTTTCAAGCGTCTGCACGACGCTGGCCGGCGTTCCCGACGGCACGTTGGTTAGATCCATCCTTTTACCCCTTTTATTATAATAAAAATATTATAACAGATTCCGATTCAAATGGAAAGCGAATAAGAGACATATTCGGGTAGCCGCCGGGAAAAAGGATTTTTTAACATAACGGCGGTGCAATCCAACTGGCAATTCCGAAAAAAAACGGGCGTCTGCATAAAAAAGACGGCGCTGCGCCGTCTCTCTGATATTCTGATTTCGCGGCATTAAGGCCGGTATTTTGTATGATAACCGGGATTTTCTTCTGGGCGGAACGCGTTGGGGTACAAAATATCCGCCTTGATATCGTGAATAATCGTTTGCAGCTCGGAAGTAACGCGGTACGGATCCGCGATATCGCTGAGTACCTGCGCCTTGAAGGAGCCGCTGATGTAGATATCGCCGACTTTCAGTATTCTGTCAATCAGTCCCACCCGCACGTTGACGCTCTGGATATCCGAATAGTAAATGTTGGCAATATCGATGCCGATCAGTCCGCTGCGGATAATGATGCGCTTATCGGTAAATGCATATTCGGTATTCTTTACACGGCGCCCCGCTGTCAACACATTGGTCAGCCAAATCCAGAGCGGGGCAAGATGGAACGCGAAAAAGACGCAGAGAAAGATGACCAGGCCGGTCGGTATTTCTTTTACCGTGCCGATCAGAATGCCGATGAAAAAGCCGTCAAAGCAGACCCATAACAGGACAATCGGCAGCATCTGCATTATTTTTCCCCAGATAAACGCGCTTTTTTTGGGTTTTGCACGCCAGAGAATCTCCTCTCCCTCCGCCAAAACGCTGTCGATCGCATTGACGTCCTGCCGGACCGCTCCTTCCGTTTTAAAATACTTTTCATTAAAATTTCCCATCGTTTTCCCGTGTTAGCTCCTTATAATATCAAAATAGAAAGCACCAGTCAACCCAGGGGCAACTGCGCCTTGCCCGGAAAGACAGTAACGCTTAAATAATGTAAAATTTACAAACATAAAATTGCTCATCTGCGTGAGCTATATCAGGCTTTTCCCATCCTTTTAAGATAAATCATATTAGCTAATATGCCATTGCTTTTCCACCAATTTTTTGCGATAGCCCACTCATTGGGGTATTCATGCCAACTCCAGGGGACAGTCCATGAGCCGTCTTCCTGCTGAGTCTTATTGATATATTCGCATTCATATTCAGCGATTTTTTGATTGTCGTCATAAAAAATGCTGTCAACGGAATTGAAAAACTGTGACGGCCTGCAAAGATAGGATGTTTCCCATGCCTTTGCATTGTTCGAAATGATGTTTTTAACCTGCTTGATCAGTTTTGATTTTAACGCTGATAAATCAATGATATCCGTTTGATTTGATTCCTCAACATATTCCATCATTCGAATATAGCAAAGACAGGTATGCGTGTCATTTAAAATACCTTGTGTAACATATGCATCAAAAGCTTCTTTTGCAATACGACAGCCAAGTTTATATAAATCACTTTTCTCGTCAGAAAATCTGATAATGAATCCTGCAAAACAAGCCGTCGGATTATAATCGTTATGACTAGTGCTGTCGTTTTCAGTATGCCACCAAGGGGCATGGGGATAGTCATTGTTGCTTTTAACAGTATTATACCAAAAATGCCCTTCAAAGTCCTTGCCGCTTGCAAGATATTTCAGTATGCCGTTGATGATCGGATGTGTATTGTCTGTAAAATCTATTTCACGCAAAATTTCGGTTGCACACCAAGTTTGTATCGGTGATGAGTTAGGATTCCAAGCATCCGGCTCCAAAGCATGTCCAAAACCCCCGTCGTCATTTTGATAACGGGAAAGCGCATTTATCACCGCTTCTTTGCTGGCTTTCTCAAAGTGATACTGCCATCTTGCAAAATCAAGCGGTCTGGCATTTCGGTAGATAAACCCTCTTGCTTTTTCATATATACCCATCTTCTCACCCTGTAAAACGCAAAACTTATATTCATTATACCACAAAGAAAAGAAAAAGTACAGTTTAAACTTTTGCTTAAACTGTACTTTTGGAAAAGAGAGTTAACCCCCATTGGAACCCAAAAATAAAAGACCGTGCACAACCCCTTGGGGTTCAACACGGTCTAATGTGGCGGAGGAAGAGGGATTTGAACCCTCGCTACGCTTATCACATACTACTCCCTTAGCAGGGGAGCCCCTTCGGCCTCTTGGGTATTCCTCCGAATCTTGCCCAATTATCTTAGCATAATTTCGCTGAAATGTCAAAAATATTTTCGGTTTATTTCAAAAGTTTTGAGAGAAAGGCTAATTTTCATTTGCGGCAGCGCGGCAGATGTCCGAAACACGGCGTTTTTTGCGGTTTTGCGAAACATTCGCTTTGCGTGCATTCAAATTTTGCGAGGGGAAAGAAAAATTTTCTGCTTTTTCGTTGAATTTGAACGGCTTTTATGATATAATCGACGGATAGAAACGCAAAATTTGCAAAGGAGCATGCTCCTTTTTCATTCGCTTCCAGCGAATGAAAAAGCTGCTTTGCGGCGTGGAAAGGGGAAAATACGCCGCGGTCACATGAAAAATTCCGATTATTCCATAATAAAAAAGGAACACTGTTTTTCGGCGCCCGGGTTATGCCGCTACTGTTTCGTGAGGAGCGTGCCGCCGATTTTGGAGTAATTCTGATAAGTTTCCAGCTTGTTCCGATAGCCCAGCGGGGAGAGCCCGAACTTTTTTTTGAAGAGACGGGAGAAATAAAACTCGTCTTCAAAGCCCACGGCGAAGGAAATTTCGCGGATGGATTTGTCGTTGCTCTTCAAGAGCACAGCCGCTTTGTTCAGGCGGGTGTAGATGACGTGCTGCCAGGGCGAGATGCGGAAGGCGCTTTTGAACAGGGTGCAGAAATAGCGCGTGTTCAGCGACATCAGGTTCGCGAGGTCTTCCAGGGAAATCGGCTTTTGATAATTCTCGTCCACGTACTTCAGGACGGGGATGAAGCGCGTCTTCTCGGAATCTACGTAGGATGCGTTTTCAAGCAGCTTGGAAAAGAGCAGCATAAACGCGCCGTTGGCGTTAAAGAGTTTTTGCGGCGTGTCGCTCGGAAAATTCTTCATGACGGTTTCGAACAGCTCTCTGTCGCGCTCGTCGGCGGGCACGCGGTCGGAAAACTGCACGAACTTGGTGAGGTCGGAAAAGGGTGCATCGATCTCGAAATGGCAGAAGTAGTGTCCGAAAATGTCGCATTCGCCGCGCACGACGGTGTACTGCGGAACAAAGTAGATGAAATCGGGCTCCATTCTGACGGTTTTATCCCTGAGATAGAGGTCTGCGCAGCCGTCCGTGATGAGATAGAGCCTATTGTACGGATAAAAAGCGACGATATCCTGCCAGAAAGGCCAGACGCGGACAAAATTCGCCTCGTCGATTTTGACTTTCAGGTTGCCGAAAATATTTAAAAGATTGTCGCCGGTGAGATCGTTCATAAAAAAAGAATAGCACATTTTTGGGTTTTTTACAAGCGATTCAAAAAGAAATCTGAAAATAATCCATGCTTTTCAGGGGTTATATACATTCACAGCAGGGGTATTTTGTTATAAAATTGATGTGACCGAACGGGGGAAAACGCCTTGCAGAAGGGGCTTTTTCCGTTCGGAACAAGGGAATTGAAGCGATTGCCCGGGGAAAGCGTTTTCGCCGGGCGGCGTTTATAGATGAAAATCAAAACGGGCAACCGTGCCCAAACGGAGGTAAGGATGAAAAAGATAGTTGTCTGGCTTTTGGCGCTGGTCTGCGCGTTCGGCATGGCCGGCTGCAAGCCTGTCATCATCGACAAGGAGACCGACGGAGACTATGAAGTGAACATCGATCTGGATCAGAACACGGAGGGGACGCTTTCCATTCTCGTACCCAGCACGGACGGCGGAAGGGAGAGCGACATCATCGACGTGCTTGCAAAGGGATTTAAGGCAATCTATCCGAATGTGACCGTCGTAAAGCATGCGGACATGATCACGGACGAGATGTATATGGATACGATCGGCACGCTGGTGCAGTCCGAATCCATGCCCGATTTGGTGTATACCAACACGGCGATGTACTACTATCTCGTCAGCAAGAAGGTGGTCGTCAATCTGGAGCCGTATTTTAAGGCGACAGAGGAGGCGGGCACGCTGGATATGGCGGATTACTATTCGGAGTATTTCAACATGGCGACGTTTGAAGGCAAGCGCTATATCATGCCGCGCAATGCGGACACGGTGGTGACCTATTTCAACCGCTCCATGCTGGAAGAAGCCGGCATCAAGACCTCGGGCGCGGACAGGGATCCCCGCCTCAGCAACGACTGGACGTGGGAAGACTTCATCAGCGTCTGCGAGGATCTCGTCGCTTTCTGGGATCGGGACAGAACGAAGTATGCAAACTATTACTGCATCCGTCAGACGCTGTTTGACTGGGAAAGCGTGTGGAATCCCATCATGCAGTCCGTCGGCGCCGAGGCATACCGGGACGGCGAGGTCGCCATCGATTCGGAGGAAACTAGGGAATTTATCGCGCTCTATAAGGAGCTGATCGACAAGAAGATCGCTCCCACCTGGGATTCGGGCTCCAACGCGCGCCTCATCAACGGCTCCGCCGCTTTTGAATTCGCCTCCAACGGCCCTTCCGAAATGCAGAAATACGAAGTTTTGAAGGATAATTTCGACGTGCTTACGTTCCCGCTCGTCGGCGGGGCGGAGACGGGGCGGATCGGAACGGGATTTGCCGGCTGGGGCATCAGCTCGACCAGTGAAAACAGAGATCTCGCCTGGGCGTTTCTGCACTATATGATCAGCGAAGAGGGGCAGCTTGCGATGTGCTCGAGCGGCGTCTCCACGACGCCCTCCCTGCTCCGTTCTTTAAGCGAGGAAAAGACCTGGGCGAAGGACTTTAAACATCTCAATCTGGACGCGTTCATGGCGCACGGCGAGAACAAGGTGACGCCCGCATATTTCAAGGGATTCGATCCCTCGCATATGTTCGATATCCAGTACGCGCTCCAGACGTTCACGCGGAACTGCCTGACTTCCAATACGACGGCGGAAGAGTGTATCAGGCTGGCGAAGGACAGCCTCGCAAACGCGGTAGCCGAGATATGATTTCCAAAAAAGTTCTGGCAAAAAAAGTAAAGGAGAGTATCCCGGGCTGGCTCTTTATCCTGCCGACGGTGGCAGGGCTGTGTATCTTTACGCTCGCTCCCATCATCCAGTCCGTGATGTACTCCTTTCACGATTATGATATGACCACGAAATACGACTTCGTCGGGTTGGGGAATTATATCAAGATGTTCCGCGATCCCGCCGTCAGGACGGCGTTTCGGAACACGCTTATCTTCGGCGCGGGAAACATCGCGATGGTTCTGGTGCTGACGTACGCGCTCGCGCTCCTTCTGAACCTGAAAATCCCGGGGATCAAGATTTTCCGCGTGGTGTACTATCTGCCCTGCGTGATCCCCGCGATCGCGGGGGGCATTCTCTGGAGCAATATCATGAAATACGGCACAGAGTCGCCCGGCATTTTCAATCAGATCAGGATGTTTTTCGGGCTGTCGCCGAGCTCTTATTTTTTCAGCTCGGATCTGGAGGCGATCCGCTCCATCCTCGTGATGAATCTCTGGAGTCTGGGCGGCGGCACGATCATCTGGCTCGCCGCTTTCAAGAACATTCCCGAGCAGCTCTACGAGGCGGCGGAGATCGACGGCGCGGGGCGGATGCGCAAGCTGGTTTCCATCACGATTCCGCAGTCCGGCCCGCTGTTTCTCTACAATATGATCACGCTGACGATCGCGACCGTCCAGTTCAACGGAACGATCGCCTTCGCGCCCAATACGGGCGCGGGCAACAACGACGCAACGCTTATGCTGGGCGTAAAAGTGTACATCGAGGCGTTCAGAAGGACGAATATCGGGTACGCATCCGCGCTCAGCTGGGTGCTGATGATCATCACCGCGGCGATCACGCTCATTATGTTCAAAGTGGATAAGAGGCTGAACGATGGTAACTATTAGCAGACGGGAAAAAGTCAGGAAGGCGGTCGGGTACTCCTTTTTATATCTGTTTCTGATCGCGCTGGGCGCGGTGTTCGTCTTTCCCTACGTCTTTATGATCAGCAGGGGACTGATGACTGCACAGCGCGCGGAAGACGTGATCATGCACTTTTTCCCCGACCGGGTCATGTTCAGCAACTACATTCATGCGTTTTCGGACGGCGGATACGGAATGCCCCTGGTGCACAGTCTCTGGCTGAGCGCGCTCAACGCCTTCGCGGTGCCGTTTTCCTCCCTTCTGGCGGCGTATGCGTTCACGCGGCTCAACTGGATCGGCAAAAAGTTCATCTTCGCCTTTATGCTGGGGACGGTGATGCTGCCCGGCGTGGTGACGCAGGTTCCGCTGTACGTCATGTACAACGATTTCGGAATGCTGAACACCTATCTGCCGCTGTTTCTGCCCAACCTGCTGTTCGGCGGCGCAATGAACGTCTTTCTCGCGCGGCAGTTCATGCTCTCGCAGCCGGCGGAGGTATTTGAATCGGCGTCGATCGACGGCGCGGGGCCGTTCCGGAGCTTTGTGACCATTGCGATGCCCCTCTCCAAAACCATCGTGATCTATCTGGCGGTGAGCGTCTTTATGGGGGTATGGGGGGATTATTACACGCCCTCCATCTATCTGAAACAGGTGGAGAGCGCCATGCGTCCCTTCGCCTATGCGCTGTACCGCAATCTGTGGTCGGACGAAAATCTCTATCACCCCGAGTATATCTTCTCGGCGTGCACGATTCTGTCCCTCGTTCCCACCCTCTGCTATGCGTTTTTCCAGAAATATCTGGTGCAGGGCATCTCGACGGTGGGCTTAAAGGGCTGAAGCAATCTGACAGGAGGAAAAGATGAGACATTTCGGAAAGCTCCTCGCCGCGCTGCTGATCGCCGCCTTTTTCGGCGGATGCGCGCAGCCTGCGGCGGAGGGGAATTTCAAACGCGGGCTGAACGACTACGCGTTTACGGCGGCGAGTTTATCCGCGGTCGACCGCGAGAACCGGACGATCGCGCCCATGTATGCGGAGAAGACGGATAAAGTGCGTTACGTCGGCGTGTTTTACTGGCTGTGGATGGGAAACAACGACCATCAGTTCGGCGTATACGACGTCACGAAGCTCCTCTCCACGCCGGAAGGGGAACAGGCGCTCTTTCAGACGGTAAATCCGCCCGGCGACGGGATGGAGAACGCCAGCCCGCTGGATTACATGCATTGGACGAACGAGCCCATGCTGGGCTACTACAATTCGTCCGATCCGTGGGTGATCGCGCGGCACATCGAGATGCTGACGCTCGCGGACGTGGACTTTATCTTCTTCGATGCCACAAACTACTATACGTACGCGGTCAACCACAGCCAGCAGCCGGAAGGCGGAAAAATCAAGGGCGCCGGCATGGCCGTGCTGGATACGCTGCTCGAATATTACGATCAGGGCTGGGATGTGCCGAAGGTCGCTTTTTACACCAACTCCTGCTCGGGCGACCGCGTGCAGGAGATCTTCGACGCCTATTACCGCAGCGGAAAGTATGAGGATCTCTGGTTCAAGCCGGAGGGAAAGCCATTGATCATCGGAACGACGGAAAACAACGGCGGCGGCAGCGACATGGATCCGGACGATCCGTCCAAGTACAACAACATTTCGCCCGCCCTGCAGGAGTATTTCGACGTGAAGGAATCGCAGTGGCCGACCAGGGAGGCGCAGCCGCAGGGGTTCCCCTGGATGAGCTGGGATTACCCGCAGAAATTCCACGAAGAGAGCAGGGCGATCAACGTGAGCGTATCGCAGCACAGCAAAACGCACGTGCTTTTCAGCCTCCGCCACAAGTGGAGCTCCAAGGGATACGACTACCATACGGACACCATTGAGGAAAACTGGGCGGCGGGGAGAAACTTTGAAAACGAATGGGAGACCGTATTCACATACGAAGCGGAGGGGAAGGAGATCGAATTCGTCACCGTCACCGGCTGGAACGAATGGGTCGGGCAGAAGACGCGCGCGGACAGCGACGCGTATTGCGACAACGGCAGAAACCCCACCCGCTTCATGATGGTGGATAATTTTTCGGCGGAGTATTCCCGCGATATCGAGCCGGACAAGACGTATTACAAGGACAACGTGTATATGCAGCTGGTGCGCAACGTGCGCAGGCTGAAGTACGACGGACTGGAGGCCGGCGCCGCCATCGAGTGGGGCGGAAAGACGATCGGAAAGAACTCCGATTTCGACAGCGGGACGGCCGTCTACCGGGATTTCGTGGGGGACGCCCGCAGGCGGGACTTCTGCGGATACGACATCCGCACAGCGAGCCTCAATCAAAACCTCGTCGGCGCCTGGTATCGGGACGACACCAACCGGAACGACATCACGGAGGTGCGCGTCACCGCGGACGGGCAGAACGTCTATTTCCGGATCGAAACGGCGGAAGACGTCATCCCCTACGTCTCGGGCGACAACTGGATGAACATTCTGATTCAGACGGGGGACGGCGACGTGAATACCGGGTTCGAGGGGTACGACTACATCGTCAACCGCGCGCCGGACGGCGATAAGACCACCGTCGAGAGAAGCGCGGGCGGCTGGAACTGGGAAAAGACGGGCGAGGCGGAGATCTCCGTCAGCGGGAAATACCTTACGGTGACCGTGCCGCTCTCCGCGCTGGGGCTGTCCTCAGACAACGTGAAATTTTCCTTCAAAGTGGCGGACAACGTGCAAAAACCCGGCTGGTATGAAGCGGACGACCCCGATCACGAGGTCCTGCATTATTATATCACGGGGGATTCCGCGCCCATCGGCAGGCTTAACTATACGTACGGATATTGAGAGGTATTATGAGTAAAAAACTGTTTTCCTTTTTCATGGCGTTTTTTCTGCTGTTTTCCGTGGGGGCGGGGTGCAGGGAGAATCCTCCCGCCGCGCCGCAGGACGCGCGCCGGAACCTGAGCGCCTACGAGTTCAGCATGGCGAGCCTGTCCGCGACGGATAAATTCGGGCGGGAGATCGCCCCGATGGGATACCTGAAGACTGACCGGGAGCGCTTTGTCGGGCTGTTTTACTGGATGTGGATTTCCAATACGAATTACTATTATCACAACATCTTCGACTGCACCAAGCTGATGGCCACCGAAGAGGGGGCTGCCGCATTCTGGAACATCGACCCATCCAATGCGGCGTATCAACAGCTCAGCCAGATCGGGGCGTTCCACTTTACGAACGAACCCCTGTACGGCTATTACAACTCCTCCGACCCGTGGGTGATCACGCGGCACATGGAGCTGTTTATCCTCGCGGGAATCGACTTTATTTTCCTGGACACGTCCAATTCGCTGATCTATGACGAAGATATCAGGGGATCTCAGTTCGAAGGCGTGGTAAAAGCGCCTTCGTATACCCTGCTCGACACCATGCTGGAGCTCTATGAAAAGGGCTGGGACGTGCCGAAAGTGGTCTTTCTGACCAATACGCGGTCGGGCGAACGCGTGGAAGAGATCCGCCGGGCGTTTTACGACAGCGGCAAATACGAGGCGCTCTGGTTTAAGCCGGACGGCGTGCGCCCCATGATCATCGCGACGACGGAGCAAAACGACGGCGCTTCGGATACCTGGGGAGACGTCAACAAATTCGTACCCGTCTCCGCCGCCGATCAGCTTTACTTCGACGTCAAGGAGACCCAGTGGCCGAACAAGGGCTCCAAGCCGAACGGCTTTCCCTGGATCAGCAACCGCGCGCCGCAGACCTATCACGAAGAGAGCAAGGCGATCAGCGTGTCCGTCGCGCAGCACGGCAATCTGGGCTTTACGGACATGATCGACCGCAACAGCCGCGGCTATAACTACAAGGAACAGAAAGTAGAGGAAAACTGGCAGCTGGGACAGAACTTCGAAAACCAGTGGGATACGGTCTTCTCTCTGGAAGAAAAGGGAACGGACGTGACGTTTGTCAACGTGACCGGCTGGAACGAATGGGTGGGCATGAAGTTCGGCAACCTCGATTCAAAGGCGGTCATGGTGGATAATTTTTACGGGCAGTACACCCGCGATATCGAGCCGGACAAGACGCTCTATCAGGATACCACGCTCCTGCAGCTGACGCGGAACCTGAGAAAATTCAAGTACGAACCCGCGGCGGAGACCTATTTGTGGAAGACGAAAACCGTGCGCGCGTTTGAGGATTTTGAAGACGTTCCCGCCGTCTACGTGGACTTTGAGGGAGACGCGCTGGCGCGCGATTACTGGAGCTTCGACGTGAAGCCGACGGGCCCGTACTATACGGACGCCACCGACCGGAACGACATTCTGGAGACGCGCGTCGTGCACGACGGAACCAATCTCTATTTTCTCGTCACGACAAAAGAAGACGTCACCGCCTACGAATCGGGCGACAACTGGATGAACATTCTCATCAAGACGGAGGCGAGCACGGAGGACAATAGCTTCGCGGGGTATAACTTCGCCGTCAACCGCGCGCCGGACGGCAATACGACCAGCGTGGAGAAAAGCACGGGCGGCTGGAACTGGGAATCTGCCGGAGCGGCGGAGCTTCTCGTGGAGGGAAACCGGATGATGATCACGGTGCCGCTCTCAACGCTGGGGCTCTCCGCGGACAACGTGAAATTTTCCTTTAAAGTGTCGGATAACGTACAGAAACCCTCCTGGTTTGCCGCGGAGGACGCGGAGCACGATATTTTGCACTACTACGCGACGGGGGACAGCGCCCCGCTCGGCAGATACAGCTATTCTTACGGATACTGATTGAATGATCATAAGGAGGTCAATTATGAAGAAGAAACTTGTGGCAATCGTCGCGCTCGCGGCGGTGATGACTTGTTCGGCGGTGCTCGGACTGATGTCCGCGTTCGCCGTGCAAAGAGATCCCGTGCTTCAGTTTACCGGCGTATACATGGGGGGAGAGGACTACACTGCATCCAACCAGACGTGGCCGTCGAAAACGACGCTCTGGGGGAACGGCCTGGGGCTCACGTTCGCGACCAACGCCTACGATATCGGGCAGCAGAATCAGGAGACGATGCAGGATATCGTGACGGAGGTCAGCGACGGCGAAGGCGGGTATCTGACCAACAAGGAGCTCGTCACTTATGAATCCAAAAACGCGTCAAACGCGCGCACCGTCGAGGTGATCTGGCACGACGCGATGGGAAACCTCGTGTTCCGGCTGGATAATTACGCAGACGAGAGCGCTCTCTCGGCACTCACGGACGCGGATACCGGGCTGAAATTCTATGCGTACGGGGACGGTGACAGAGTGACGGTGAAAAAGGGCTTTACCTTCCCGTACAACACCGGTACGGAGGAGAAAAAGCTGGTGCTGGCAAACGACGTCACCGTCGAGTACAGCAAGGCTGAGAACGACTGGCACGAGGTGGTGGAAGAGGGCGAGACCGCGCAGATCAATATGCGCAGGGCGTACGACGTCGAGATCGCCGCTCCCACCACGGCCAATACCTGGGGAATGCGCGTCAACCTGTTCCGGGGGACTTCTCATCCCGAGCCGTTCACCGAAACCGCGACGGATAACAGCGCGGGTAAGATAAAGGCGTCCGCGCGGACGGACGAGGGCTGGAGTCTGAGAGGATATTGGATCAACCGGCTGCAATTCAGGTATTATACGGCTGACGGAAATGAAATCACTTCCTCTGCGAAAGACGAGATTTTCTATACCGAGTCGGGCGTCGTCATCCGTCCCAATCAGCTGACAAACGGCAACGAGGGCGACCGCCTGATCCTCAAAAAGGGATTCAGAGAGGCCTACTATTACGGCGGCGTCAACACCGATTACGGCGTGGCGCTCGCCACCGACCACACGGGCGTGTTCCAGACGGTCGGCATGCTGGCGGAGGACGTGACGTTCGTCTTTACGGACGGCGCGTGGGAAAGAGCGGGCACGGTAGACGAATCCGTGGACTTCTCGGACGACATCAAGGCGCTCGAAAAGATCTACAAGGGGCAGTCCATCAGCATCGCCTCTTATAACCTGGAAAACGTCTCCGAACAGCCGAAGTTCCTCACTTCGGACGAAAGCGTAATTTCGGTGACCGAAAACGGCGTCATCACGGGCGGGGACACCGCGGGCAAGGCGACAATTTCCGTTCTGTTCGCCAACAAGACGCTGGTGCTGGAGCTCGAAAACCTGACGGGCGAACCCGTTATCACGGGCGTTGCGGCAAAGGTCAACGCGCAGTACGGCGCGGTTGTCCTCTACCAGGGCGAGGCGAACGACGCGGCGGGCGCAGCGCGCCAGATCACCGCCAATTATATTTACGACAACGGCTTTGCCGGGGCGGCCGTCGCGCTGAAGGCGGAGAACATCGACTTTGCCGGATACGACAGCACCAAGCTCTACGACGGAACGCAGGCGACCGTTCAGTCCGTCAAAATCAAGGCGGAAGGGTTCGAGACGGCGGTTCCCGTACACGTCTATCCGATCACCGAGACGATCGCCCCGCCCGCCAATCAGATTCACGAATGGGGCGGCGCCGTCAACCTGTATTTCACCAATATCCCCGCGGATACGACGAAGGGCGTCGGCAGCCTCTCGGCTGATCAGCTCAAGGAGATCGGCCAGTACGATAAGGTGGAGGTAAAGGCCGCCGCGGCGAACGGCGGAAAGACCTACGAGGTCGCGCAGATCACGTATATCTATGCGAACCAGACGGCGATTACCCTCAGCGGCAAGGCGTACAGCGAGCTGGTCTCCGGCGATACTCTCACGCTGAAAGCGGGGTACTGCATTTATTATCTCAATCAGGGCGCGGCGATTGCGCTCTCCCGGCTGACGGAGGACTGCAAGTTCGTCTGGAACGGCGCTTCCTGGGAGAACTTCACGGCGGAAGCGACCGAACTGGAACTGGAGAAAGAGGAAATCACGCTCCCCGTCGGCGGATATTACGAGGTGGAGTACAACGTGCTTCCCGCGCATTCCTACGTTAACGTGACCGTTATCTCCTCCGATCCGGAGACGGTGGCGGTCCGGGGCGGCGCGATTACCGTACTGAAGGCGTCCGATGACCCCGTCACGATCACCGTAATGCTGGGAACGGACGAGAGCACCGCCAAAGAATTCGTCGTGAACGCGATGGAGCTGGAGGTAATCGGCTATCAGATCTATCAGCCGCGCGAATACAACGTCGCCTTAAACGGCACGTTTGAACTGACCACCTATATGGGATCCGGCGACGTCCCCGTCAAGCTGCAGGCAGTGGAGGACTTCGGCGACGGCATCATCGGGGCGCCCTTCGATCTGGACGAGACGAACACGGTGATCGGCGAACTGGATACGTCCGAGCCGGGAACGAAGACCGTCACGCTCACCATCGACAAGGACGGCGACGGTGACGAATATAAGGCATTCGATACCGCGGTCACCGTGGTGGTGAGAGACAGTGCGGCGCAGGTGCCGAACGGCATCATGCAGGAGCCGTTTGATCAGAATTACGCCGTCCTCTATATCGATTTCAGCGGCACGTTCCGGGGAGCGGTCAACGTTCCCAAGAGCATCGTCGCCGCCTATCGGGTTGCGGACTTTATCAAGTTCGTGCGCGGCGAAAAAGAATATCCCGCGAAGGCGGACATCAACGGGCAGTATCTCGTCATCCAGCCCGTCTTCGACGACTCCGTCCCTGCGGCGCAGCAGCGCTTCCAAAAGGGCGACCGGTGCGTCGTCTCTCCGGGAATGCCCATGATCGAGTGGACGGGGCAGGATTCCAATTACGCGCCCGTCGGCGCGGGCGACTACGTTGTCGCGGGGACCATCGAATACGAGACGGTCTTTGAACTTCACGACGAAGCGAGTAAGGGGTGGAATACCTTCATTCAGTACGAGGATTTCACGGTGGAAAGCGATGAGATCGATCTCGGCATCGGTAAGCTGCGCGATTTCGGCGCCACCATGGTGCCCGCATACGCGACGGTGGGCGAATTTACAGTTCAATCGAGCAATCCGGACGTGGTCAGCGTCAACGCCAACAACCTCATCAAGGGCGAAAAGCTGGGGACGGCTACCATCACCATCACGCTGGACGGCGGCGAGAAGGGCCCCATCAGCAAGACGGTGACCGTCAACGTCGTGGATGCGCGCACGTCCATCGCGTTCAGCACGGAACGCGTATACGTCAAGACGGGGACCGTGCTCACCGGACAGGTGCTTAAGGAGCTGGGCGTGACCGCGCAGTTCGTCTGGGCGTCCGGCAAGACGGAAGGAGAGGCGGATCTCACCTCCGCCACCGTCATCGGCTATTCCGCGAATCAGGAAGGGGAACAGCAAGTCACGCTCCGCCTGGTGGTGGACGGCACTTCCGTGACGGGCAAGATCACCGTCGTCGTCAACGCGACGGGTTCGGAGCCCTCTTCCTGCGGATGCAATTCCTCGCTCGGGACCTCTCTGTTCGGCGCGTTCGTCCTCCTGACGGCGGCGGCCGCGGCGCTGGCGTTAAAGCGCGGAAAAGAGAAAAACTGACACGGTAGAAGGAAATGAAAGGCGATACCGCGGGGGTATCCGTAAGGGTATTCCCGCGGAGATCGTTAACAGGAAAAGAAACATGAACATAACGAAACTGACGACGGACGGCAGAAGAGAGCCGCTCGGACTGGACAACAAGGCGCCCGCTTTTTCCTGGCAGCTGACGGGCGAAGGATATCAACAAGACTACCGCATTCTGGTCGCTTCCTCCCGTTCGCTTCTCGAAGCGGACGCGGCGGATCTGTGGGACAGCGGGACGGTGGTTTCGGGGGAAAGCGTGCGCGTGCCCTATGATGGGCGTGCGCTCGAAAGCTGCACGCGCTACTTCTGGAAAGTGATTTCCGGGGGCATTGAAAGCGAAATCACGTGGTTTGAAACGGCGTTTCTGGATCCTGAACGGGAGTTTAAGGCAGAGTGGATCGGGCAGCCGCTCGGGTTTTCCGGCGCGGCGGACGACGTGCGTTTCGACTTTGAAATAGAAAAACCCGTCAAAAGCGCGCGCTTTTACGTCGCTGCGCTCGGAACGGGACAGTTTTATCTGAACGGAGCGCTGCTGGACGACGGCTATTTCGACGGCGCCGTCGCGGTCTGGCGCAAAAACATCTATTACAGGACGTTTGAACTGCATTTCAGACAGGGGAAAAACGCGCTCTGCGCCCGCCTGGGATACGGCTTTTACGGCGCGAAGCGGATGTACGGCGTGATGCGCACGGTGTTCGAGGACGGCACCGTCTCGGTGACGCCCACATTTGCGGGACGCGCGTGGAACGTCAAGCGCGACCCCGTGCTGATCAACGGAGTATACGACGGCGAGGTGTACGACGCCCGCCGGGAGGAGAACTGGCTGGATCCCGATTACAAGGTGACGTTCGGCAACTGGGTGGCGGCGTTTGCGGCGGATGCGCCCGCGGGAGCCTTCAAAGCAAATCCCCTCCCGCCCATGCGCGTGGTGAGGGAATTTGCGCCCGCATCCGTGACGCCGGACGGCGGCGGTTATCGGGTGGATACGGGGGTGAATCTCTGCGGCTTTCTGAAAATTGCCGTGCGGGGCGCACGGGGTGCGCGCGTCGAGATCGCGCATGCGGAGCGGCTTCTGCCGGACGGCAGGCTGGACAACGCCAACTACCGCGCGGCGGACTGCAGAGACGTCTATTATCTGAAAGGGGAAGGGGAGGAAATTTACGCCCCGACCTTTACTTACCACGGGTTCCAGTATGCGGACATCCGGACGGAGGGGGAAGTCTCCCTTTTAAACGTCTCGGTCTGTTATCTGCGTTCGGACGTGGCGCCCGCCGGGACGTTTGCCTGTTCGAGCGAAACGCTGAACGACCTGCACCGGATCGCGGTGCAGACGGAGGGCAACAACCTGAACGGCACGTTCACCGACTGCCCGCAGCGGGACGAACGCCTGGGCTGGCTGAACGACATATCCAGCCGCATCTATCAGTCCGTCTGCAATTTTGCTCTGGACGGCTATCTCGCCAACTTCATCGACATGATCACCGCGGAGCAGAGCGAGGAGGGCGTGATCCCGGATACCGTGCCCTTCGAGGTCGGCTCGACGAAGGCGGACGTCATCTCCGCCTATACCGTTCTGGGGCTGATTCACTGGCGTTTTTACAAAGACAAAGAGGTGCTCCGCCGTAACTACGCGGGATTTCGGAAATGGGTGGCGTATCTGAAAGCGGATGCGGATCGGAACGGCGGAACGGTCGGGCACGCGATCTACGGAGACTGGTGCCCCGCGCTGATCTACGCCGTCTCCAAGGAACGGGATACGTTTTCCGCCTTTGTGGAACCGCGGTTCATGAGCGCGGCCTATTATCTCTGGTATCTCTTGCAGATGGGCGAGATCGCGCGCATCCTGGGCTACGCGGAGGACGCGGCGCAGTACGCGCGGGATTACGCGCACGATAAAGCCAAATTCGACGAAGTATATTTTCATCCCGACACGGGGATGTACGGAAGCGGCTCTCAGACCGAATGCGCGGTCGCGCTGACCGTATTTCGGGAAGACGAGGCGCTCAGGCGGCGCTGGGCGCAGGCCGCAAACGACGATATCGTCGACCGCGGGTATCACATGACCTGCGGCAACCAGGGCTACCGGCATTTATTCTACAATTTAGCCGCGTACGGTTATGCCGAAACGCTGGTTTCCCTTTTGGAAAATCCCGCATATCCCGGCTGGGGCTACATGCTGAAACAGGGCGCCACGTCGGTATGGGAACGCTGGGAAGATTCGGTGGGAAGCGACATGCATTCCTTCAATCACCCGATGTTCACCGCGTATGACGGATTTTTCTGCAATTACATCGCAGGGATCCGCACGGAGGAGTGCGAAGGCGCTTTCCAAAGGATCGTCGTCGCCCCCTGCTTCGTGCGGCAGCTCTCCTTTGCGGAGGGGACGCTGGATACCGTCCGCGGCAAAATCTTTGTCCGCTGGGAACGCGCCGGGGAGGATATCCTCCTCTCCGTCAAAACGCCGGGCAATACTTCGCTCACGGTGCGCGCGGCGGGAATGACCCTCCGATCGGGCGGAATTGTGGCGCAGGATGTGCTGTCGCTTTCCAACGGAGCGTTTACGATTACCATTCAGATGAGAGAAAGGCATGAAGATATTTGACTTGACAATCGATTATGAGCGCAGCCCGCTGGGCGTGGACGAAGCGCCCCTTCTGTGCTGGAAAACGGATATCCCGCAGGAATCCTATGCAGTCGCGGTCACCTGCGGCGGCGAGTCCGTATACGCCGGCGGGACGGTCCGGAGCGGCGAGACGGTGGGGATTCTCCTCCCGCGCGAGATCCTGCGTTCGGACGAGCGCTATGAAGTTACGCTGACCGCCCGCGGTACGGACGGCTCCGAGGACACCGCCGCGGCGCGGTTCGAGACGGGGCTGCTTTCCCCGGGGGACTGGAAGGGCTATTGGGTGAGCGTCCCCGCGAATTTTACGGGCGCCGCGCTTCTCGTGCGCAAGGATCTCTACGATCTTCCCCGCAAAAAGATCGCGCGCGCCAGGTGTTTCGTCGCGGGGCTGGGTTATCACGAACTGTACCTGAACGGGAAAAAGGTCGGCGACAGCGTTTTGTCTCCCGCGCTTTCCGACCTCAAGAAGCGGGTGTATTACGTCGCGTACGACGTGACGGACCTGCTGAACGGGGAGAAAAACGTCCTCGGCGTCATGCTGGGGAACGGCTGGCTGGGAAAAAAGGAGCTGCTGCTGCAGCTCAACGTGCTGTTCGAGGACGGCGAGCGCTACGAGGCCTATACCGGCAAGGATATGTGGTGGGCGAAGGGCGGCGCGATCGTGGAGAGCAGCGTTTACGGCGGGGAGGTGTACGACGCGCGCAAGGAGACGGATTCCTGGGCGTGCGCTTCGGAGGAACCCGCCTGGGAGAACGGCTGGATGTATCTTCTGCGCGAGGTCACGCCGCCGACGGGGCGGCTGGTGCACCAGTCCATTCCGCCCATCCGCGTCTGCGAGGTTCTTCCGCCCGTCGGATCGCGCCGGACGGCGGACGGCTCCGTGCTCTTTGACGTGGGAAAGAACATCGCGGGGTGGTGCCGCATCCGCGTCAGAGGGCCGCGGGGTAGCCGGGTGACGCTCTATCACGGCGAAGATCTCGCCCCGGACGGCACGCTGAACCGCTCCAATCTGAGGCTCGCGGGTAACAAGGACGTCTATCTTCTCAAAGGAGAGGGAATTGAGGAATATGCGCCGCGGTTTACCTATCACGGGTTCCGCTATGTGTTCGTCAAAGCGGAGGACGGCGCCGAGATCGTATCGCTGACCGCCGAGCACGTGCATACCGCCGTGCGCCGGTGCGGGGCGTTTTCATGCTCGGACGAGGTGGTGAACCGCCTGCACGAGATGGCGGCGCTGACCGAAGCGAACAACCTGCACGGCATCATGACGGACTGCCCGCAGCGGGACGAACGCTTCATGTGGCTGAACGACCTCTCCAGCCGGATCTATCAGTCCGTCAACAATTACGGCATGGAACGCGTCTTCCCGAAGGTGACGGACGATATCACGGACACTGCGGACGAGCTGGGGCGGATCGCTGACACTGCGCCTTTTTACGTGGGGAAGCGCCCGGCGGATCCCGTCAGCGTGTGTTATCTGTTGTTTGCGCTCCGCTCGTACGAATGGTACGGAGACCGGCGCCCGATCGACCGCCATTACGGCGCGCTGAAAGCCTGGACGGATTTTCTCATCGCGCATTCGACCGGTTATCTGATGAATTATACCTATTACGGCGACTGGGTGCTGCCCTTCCCGGACGAGGAAAACCGTACGGACAATCTGCTCGTCTCCTCGGCTTATCTCTTCTGGCATATCGTCTGCATGGAGAAGATCGCGCGGATCGCCGGGAGAGAGGAGGACGCCGCGGCATACGGCGGGCACCGCCTGCGGGCGCGGGAAGCCTTCAACCGCCGCTTTTACCGCGCCGACCGGAAATTTTACGACAACAATACCCAGACGGCGAACGCGCTCGCGCTCTCGCTGGGGCTCGCGCCCGAAAAAGACCGGGCGGCGATCGGCGCGCACGTCATGGCGGATATCCGCCGGCGGGAGATGCACCTTTCATGCGGCAACCAGGGGTACCGCCACCTGTTTTACGCGCTGAGCGACCTCGGCTATACGGACGAGCTCGTCCGGGTGCTCGTCAATCCCGCATATCCCGGCTGGGGCTATATGGCGGCGTGCGGCGCGACCACGGTGTGGGAGCGCTGGGAACGCGAAATGCAGTGCGAGATGCACTCGTTCGATCATCCCATGTTCGGCAGCTACGACGGCTGGCTCTACGAATATCTCGGCGGGATCCGCCTGGCAGAAGACGCGTTCGGGGCGAACAAGATTGTGATCTCGCCCAGGGCCGTGCCCTCCCTTTCTTTTGTCGAGAGCGCGGTGGAGACCGTGCGGGGGAAGATCTTCTCCGCATGGGAACGGAGGGACGGATTGTGTTTTTACCGCGTACAGATTCCCGGCGGAACGGAGGCGGCTCTGGAAATCGAGGGGCTGCCGCGGCAGACGCTCGGCGCGGGCGCATACTCGTTTACCGTAAGAAATTCTTGACCGAAAGGAGGAAATTATGAAAAAATTATCGCTGCTTCTGGCAGCCGTGCTGCTCTTTGCGGTTTGTGCGTGCGACGGAACGCCGCCGGAACCGCAGGGATTCGACTACGGCAGCCTTCCCTTTTATACGGCGGATGCGGATTCGCTCCCGTACAGCTACACGGAGGAGGAGCGCGTGCGCCCCTTCTGGCTTGGAAACGTGATGTATAACGAGACGGCTATGTTCGTGGAGGAGGGGGATACGGCGGTCGCGCGGACGATGTTCGAGCCGGAAAAGATCATCGCCGTCCGGGACTGGACGCTCACCAAGCAGTACGAGGAGGGAAAGGATTATACGGTCGCGGAGGACGGCACGCTCGTCCGCACGGCGGAGAGCGCGATTCCCGTATTTCAAGACTCCTGGGCGTACGGCATCGATATGCCGTCCGGCTTTACGGAAGTGGACGGTAACAACGTCACGGGGAACAACTACCGGCTGTTCGACTGCATGGATTCCGCCGGGAATCCCGTAAAAGTGACTTATACCGAAGGACCGCTCGTCTACGAAAATTACGTGCATATCACCTACGTCTACGATCCGGCGGATTTCGGCTACGATGCCGTCAAGTCTGACACGGGCGAACTTTCTGCTTTAACGGAAAAGCTGGAAGCGGGCGAAGATATCGACATGGCAGTGTTCGGGGACAGCATTTCCGAAGGGTGCTCTTCCAGCAAGCATTGGGGGCGCGCGCCGCAGTGCCCGTTTTACGGGGAACTCGTCAAAGACGAGATCGAGCGGATCTACGGCGTGACGGTCAACATGACCAACATGTCGCTGGGCGGCAAGACTTCCGCCTGGGGAGCGGGAACGGACACCTCGAACAACGGCGGCTACAATCTCACGAAGCTGCGCAGTCTGAAGCCCGATTTCCTCATCATCGGCTTCGGAATGAACGATGCGGGCGTGGTCCCGGCGGAGGAATTTACGGTCAATATCGGCGCGATCGCCGACGCGGCGCGCGCGGCCAATCCCGATTGCCAGATCGTTTTTCTGAACAGCTATCCCGGAAACGAGTATTTCGTCAGCAGATCCCGCCAGAAGGCGATCGGGACGGCGTACCGCGAGTTTTCCTATCTCTACGCGGGCGCGGCTTACGTCGACCTCTATGATCTGGGGCTGAAGATGCTGGAACATAAGAGATATTACGAAATTTCGGCAAACAACGTCAACCATCCCAACGACTTTATGCACCGCGTATACGCGATGAATATCCTCGCGTCCTTCGTCGATTACGCAAAGGAGGCGCTATGAAGGGGCTGTTCAGGCGCGTTCTGTGCGTTTCGCTGGCGGCTTTCGCCCTCATGAATTCCGCGGCGTGCAGGGAGAAGGAACAACCGCAGGAAGAGACGGATAAGTTTGCGTATTATCCGGCAAAGACGGATATCAAGGCGGACGGCCAGTTTTACGGGAAAGAGGGCGTGGAATTTCCCGCGTCTCTGTGGCAGACGCCCGCCGCAGAGCGCTGCGAGGCGCTGGACTGCGGGGAAATACAGGCGTATTTTATCCGTTCCGTTCAGGATACGGAGGTGTTCTGTTACGTGGGGATTCCGGAAGGGGCGAGCGAATCCGCGCCCGTTCCCGCCGTCGTGCTGGTGCACGGCGCTACGGGGACGGCCTTTTACGACTGGGTGAAGATGTGGACGGACCGCGGCTATGCCGCCATAGCCATGGATACCGAAGGGCGGATGCCGGGGAGCGGGTGCTCCACGATGAATCCGGTGACCGTGAACAGCGTAAAGCCGCACGGACCCGTAAATGCCGCGTTTACGGACGCGGGCAGACCGGTCGAACAGCAATGGGTGTATCACGCGCTCGCCTCCGTGATCGCTTCCGCGAGTTTCATCGGGAGCTTTCCCGCGGTGGACGAGACCAAAATCGGCATCACGGGCGTCTCGTACGGGAGCTTTCTCGCCTGTCTCGCCGCCGCCTACGACGACCGGTATTCCTTTGCCGTACCCGTCTACGGGGCGCTCTCCAACGCGCGCTCGCTGAACGAGTTCGGAACGTACCTTCAGAACGGCGGGGGAAAGGCGATCGGCCTCTGGGACGACGAATCCGTCCTGCACGGAAACCGCACGCCTTTCCTGTTCGTCGGCAGTATCGACGACGTTTTCTTCGCGCCGGACGCCATCGTGCGCACGGCGGCGGAATGCAGATATGCGCAGATCGCGTTTCTGCCGCATTTTACGCACGGACATTATCAGGGCGCGGCGGCGGAAGAGGTGTTCGCATTTGCGGACGAGATCTTTTTCCGCAAAGACGCACTGCTGCGCGTGAAGGGAGAACCCTCATCCGGCGTGCTGACGCTGGAGCTTCCCGCGCATGCCGAGGCGGTGCGCGCGGAGGCGTATTACACTTATGAGGACGCGCTGCAGTCCTCTACGCTATGGCTTTCGGCGCCCGCGGAGATCGTGGGGAATAACGTCGTATACAATCTGGATGCGGATGTGAAACACTGTTATGTCCGCGTACAGGACGGACGCGGGCGGCACGTATGCAGCGCGGTTTCTTGACGGGAGGGTTCGGAATGAAGAAAAATCTGGATAAAGCGGTGATCTATAACGTCTATCCCACCTCGTTTTACGACAGCGACGGAGACGGGATCGGCGACTTGAAGGGGATCACGGAAAAACTGCCCTATCTCGCGGAGCTTGCGGATATCGTGTGGATTAACCCGATCTTCGTGTCTCCCTTTCACGACGGCGGATACGATATCGCCGACTATTACGCGGTCGACAGCCGGTTCGGCAGCATGGAGGATCTGAAAGCGCTGTTTGCGGAGGCGGATCGCCTCGGCGTTAAGATTCTCCTGGATCTCGTCGCGGGGCATACCTCAGACGAGCATCCGTGGTTTCGGGAATCCCGAAAAGAGGGACGCAACGCTTATACCGATTATTATATCTGGACGGACGATATCTACGGGGGCTATCCCTACAATCTCGTCACCGGCAACTCGGAGCGGAACGGAAGCTATCTACTGAACGCGTTTTACTGTCAGCCCGCGCTCAACTTCGGGTTTGCGAACACAAAGTATCCCTGGCAGTTTCACTATACCGCGGACGCCTGCAAAAAGGTGCGGGAGGAGATCGTAAAGATCATCACCTTTTATCTGGAACTGGGGGCGGCGGGTTTCCGCGTGGATATGGCGGGCGTCATGGTCAAGGACGACGACGGCACGTGTTCGGCGGAAGTCTGGAAGGATATCTTCACAAAGGTGCGGCAGCGCTTTCCGGACGCCCTCTTCGTCGCCGAATGGGGCGAGCCTTACAAGTCCGTCTGCGGGGAGTGCTTTGACGTGGATTTCTTTACGCACTGCTACGATCAGGGGTATACCGGGCTCTTCCGCAGCGAACCGGGCACGAACGCGCTCCGCGGGAACGGGCACAGTTTTTTCCGCAGGGAAGGACTGGGAGAAGCGGAGACGTTTTTCCGCTATCTGAAAAAGAATCTCTCCGCGGTAAAAGAGCACGGATACGTCTGTATTCCCTCCGGCAATCACGACCTGCCGCGCATCTCCTTCGGGCGGGACAGAGAGGAATTAAAGGTCGTGTACGCCTTTCTGTTTGCGCTCCCGTGCGTGCCGCTGATTTATTACGGAGACGAGATCGGCATGCCGTATGAAAATATCCCGTCCAAGGATGGCGGCTATGTCCGTACCGGTTCCCGCACGCCCATGCGCTGGTCGCGGGAAGAGAATGCGGGCTTTTCGGCGGCGGAGGAAAAAAATCTCTATCTTCCCCTCCTGCCGTGCGATCCGTCCGTCAACGCCGAGGACGAGGCGCGCGATCCCGGCTCGCTGTACCGCTGCGTACGGGAGCTGCTCGCGCTGCGCAGGGAAAAGCCCTGTCTGGGGGCGGATGCCTCCTTCGAGACTTTAAACGAGGGATATCCCCTGATCATGTCGCGGGGGAACGGCGCGTTCTTCGCGTTCATCAATCCGTCGGTGCGGCGGTACCGCGTCCGCGCCGCCGTCACCTCTCTGCTGTCTTCCCTGCATGCGGAGGTGCGGGCGGAGGAGATCATCCTGGACGGGGTTTCCTATGTGTGGGCGGAGTGCGGAGAAAAGCCAATCACCGTCGAAGAACTGAACTGAAATTCCCTTTTTCGGGAGAAAAACAGGGGGCGCGGAAAAAACCGCGCCCCCTGTCGCATGCCCGCCTGCGGCGGCCGCTTCTGTTTCGGAAAAAAGATCAGAGTAACATGCAGAGCGTCCCTGCGACGATGAGAATCAGCCCGGCGAGAGAACGCGCGCAGAGCTTTTCTTTGAATACGATACGGGAAAAGAGCACGGTGAAAAGGATGCTCAGTTTGTCGACGGCAATGACCGTGCTGGCGACGCCGGTCTGCAGCGCCTTATAGTAACACAGCCAGGAGGCGCCCGTCGCGATTCCGGAAAGGCAGATGAACAGCAGTTCTTTGCGGGGCGTTTTACGGATTTCCCTTGCCTTTCCGCCCGCAAATACGACGATCCACGCCATCACCAGAACCACCGCCGTGCGGATCGCCGTGCCGAGATTGGATTCGACGCCGTCGATGCCGATTTTCCCGAGAATGCCCGAGAGAGAGGCGAAAAGAGCGGACAGCAGCGCGTAAATCAGCCAGGATTTCGTCTGCGGCGCGCCGTCCGATTCCTTTTTTTCAATCATGAGAAACGTGCCGGCGGCGATGGCTGCCACGCAGATCCATTTGATCCAGCTGAGCGGTTCCTGAAAGAACAAAAACGCCAGCAGAATGGTCAGTATGGTGCTGGACTTGTCGATGGGCACCACTTTGTTGATGTCCCCGCGCTGCAGCGCTCTAAAATAGCAGAGCCAGGAAGCGCCCGTCGCGACGCCGGACAGAATCAGGAAGAGCCAGGTCTTTCCGCTGATGCCGCTGAAATCGAACGACCCCGCGACCAGCACCATTAAGACGGACATGATGAGGACGACGACCGTGCGCAGCGCCGTTGCGACGGCAGAATCCGTCTGCCGGATGCCGCATTTGGCGAGAATCGCCGTGATCCCCGCGAAAAAAGCCGAGCCGAAAGCAAATAAAAACCACATATCTCTCTTCCTTTTGCAATAAATTAGAATTTACCTGTACCGAACCCCATACGAACCGTTTTTTTGTGATATTTTTTTGTAAACACGCAAAATGCCCCTTGACGTGCGACCGCGCACGCCTTCGGAGCGTTTTGTGCGTTTCCCCTAAAAATTCTCTGCAAAAAAATGCAAAGCACCTACGGCGCGGCAGATTTTAGCGGGAGGAAAGGTAAGCGGGCGTGGGCACACAAGACGTATGTACGCGACAACTTAACGCAGCATCACGCAAAATATGCCTGCCGTAGGCGTGTTCGGCTGAGATTCGGTATAGGTATCGCCGTACGAATCTGCCGGCAGCGCTTATATGATAGCACGTTTTGTGCAAAAAAACAATTTTTTCAGAGAAGACAAAAACGCGCGCGGCCGTTTTTACAAAGGCGTTCAGCGGCAGACAGGGGCGCAAAAGGGGCGATTTCTGCGTGTTTTCGGGGGAAAAAGGCGGTTTTGGGCGGGTGAATGTGAAAAGGAATCAACAGAAAAGATATTTGTAAAATTTATTTTATAAAATTTTTACAAAAAATTTTTAAAATAGGTATTGACAAAGAAAAATGACTATGTTATACTATTATGGAGTTACACGCGTAACTAATTTTCTAAAAAAATTTTGTTTATACGTGTAAATAAAAAGGCGGGAATTATCTGGGCATTTAGAAAAGGAGTACAGAATGCAGCCGAAGGGGAAAAGGTCGAATCGATCGACGCGGGCGGACGTCGCGCGCGAAGCGGGAGTTTCCGAAGCGACCGTCTCTTACGTTCTCAACGGGACAAAGTGCATTTCGCCCGAAGTGCGAGAGAGAGTTCTGCTCGCCTCCCGGGTGCTCAACTATACGCCCAACCGCATTGCGCAGTCCCTGGCGGGCAGCCGTACCAATTCCGTCGCGGTCGTGACGGAGGATATCGGGAATCTCTATCACCTCGAAGTGATCAAGGGGATGCAGGCGGAAGCTCTGAACCGCGACTTTATCGTCTATATTTTCGACGCTTCCGACGGCGTTTCGCAGTACGTCAACCACATCGTCTCGCGCGGCGTGGACGGCGTGTTCGTGATCGCCTCCGAAACTTCTGTTTCGGACGGATTTTTGGAGGAAATCCGCGATGCGGGAATCCGCGTGCTTGCGGATTACGCGCGTAACACGCGCGTAGCGGGCGTATCTTATATTCAATCTGATTTAGCGGACGGCTACCGTCAGATCGCCGCGCACCTTTACGGGCTCGGCCACCGTGCGGTCGGCTATGTGGGAGAGGCGGGGGACGCCGCCGGGAGAGAATCCTTCCTGCGCGCCGCCGCTGAAATCTGGAAGCGCGCCGACCTGCCCGTCTTCATAGGGGACGCGGATCAGGCTGCGGCGAACGAGCTGGGCGAACAGCTGGCGGATACGCTGCTGAAACGGCATCCGGAGATAACTGCCGTCGTCTGCGCAAACGACGCGATTGCGTCCGGCGTGGCGGACGCCGCGCGGGTGCACGGGCTGCGCATACCGGAAGACCTGTCCGTCGTCGGCGCGGAAATCCTCAAGGGCGCTTCCGCTTTTTCCGGTCTTACGACGCTGAACCGGAGCGGGCGGGATTACGGCGGCAGCGTGTTCGGCGCATTGTATGAAGATATTGAAAAGGAGCGATCGGGAGAATATGTAATTCCGGTTCGTTTGATTGTCAGGCGTTCGACGGCGCCGCCGCGAAAGACCGCGGCAGTCCCGTCCGGCGTCAAAGAGGGGTCCCTCTTTCCGTTTGCGAAGCAAACGGAGCCTGCGTTGATCGAAACCTTAAGTTGCGCCGCGCGCGCAAACTTAAAATAAATTCATAAGGAGAATAGGGAAGTGAAAAAAGTAATTGCATTGCTGTTGACGCTGATCGTCGGCGCGACCTGGTTTGCCGGCTGTACGCCGGATCCCGAAGCGCACGCGCACGAATGGTCCGAATGGACCGTAGCGGCAGAAGCGTCCTGCGAAAAAGACGGCAAAAGAGTCCGCGAATGCGAGGGCTGCGGCAGAAAGCAGTATCAGGTCATCGAGGGCGGCCACCAATGGGGCGACTGGGCGACGGTCACCCCGCAGACCTGCCCGGAACCCGGGCTGAAGCAGCGCACCTGCACGGTCTGCGGAGAGAAAGAGGATCAGGTTCTTCCGGCGCTCGGCACGCACCAGTATGAGATGACGGTCTCCTTTGCGGGCGACTGCATTTCGTCGGCCGAGTATCGGTACACCTGCACGAAGTGCGGCGACAGTTATACGGAAAAGGGAAACTATAACACCGCAAATCACTTCGGCGACACCTATGCCTGCGGCGCGCACTGCGTGCAGTGCGCAAAGGCGGGACAGGATCACACTGCGGTCACCTGCGGCGTATCCAATCACTTTAACTGCGACGGGCTGAACCACACCGAGTGCGCGATTCCCACCGCCGCCAATATGGTGCTGACCGAAATCGACGGCGGAACCGCTTACCGGCTGGATAAATTCGTCTCCGTGAGCACGGATACCGATCTCTTCGTCCCCGCGTTTTATAACGATAAACCCGTCGTTGAGATCGCGGACAGCGTGTTCAACGGCAGCGCGATCTCCTACGGCGCGGAAGTGAGGGAATGGCTCAATAAAATCAAATATATCTATGTTCCGGATACGGTCAAGGTGATCGGCAACTTCTTCGCGTATAAGATGGATTCGCTGGAAGAAGTCCGCCTGCCCAAAGCGGTCGAGTCCTACGGGTGGAATACCTTTTATGATCTCCCCGCTCTGACTTCTTTCAACATCCCCGAGGGGGTGGAGAAGCTGGACGGCTTTGTGGGCAATCCCTACGTTCTGACGGAGAGCAAGGTCGCTTCCGTCACCATACCCGAGAGCTTTACGGATATGGACGCGCTCAAATACGTTTTGAACAGCGCGGCGCTTGAAACGGTGAACTATCAGGGAACGGAGGACGCCTGGAACAAACTGACGGAAAATTTCCCTGTCGATTTAAAGGCAGAGCCCACGTTCGGGTACGATTATCAGGCGCTCTATAATCAGCAGTTCTCCGACATGCAGTTAAAGCTCGTCGGGTTCTCTTTCGAGCCGTACGGGGAAGGCTATGCCATTACCGGATATCCCGGCATCGCGAAGGAAGAGCTGGTGATCCCCGAGACGATCCTCGAGAAACCCGTTCTCGCGCTTGCGACGGACGCGCTGGATATCGCGAACACGGCAAGCAACAACGTGGGCGCGCTGGAAATGGTGAAATCCATCGTGTTTGAGGCGAATCTGGAGTACGTCGGCGACTATAACTTCTTCGGACTCCCCAATCTCGAGAAGGTGATTTTGCCTGAAACGGTAACGTACGTCGGTTCGCAGTGCTTCTACAACTGCGCGAAGCTGACCGAGGTTTATATCCCCGCCGGAGCGGAAATGGATATGACGAGAGCGCCGTTTTCAAATTGTCCTAACTTGGTAAAAGCTAATATACCTGGAATTGTAAACATAGGCGGAGAAGGAGCATTCACTAATGCAAATACATCATTGAAATTGACGGTAGGAGTTAATTCCAATGAGTGGTATTACTTTATGAAAGCTTCTAAAGCTAATTGGGATAAATTTGAAGTAATTTACAATAACGGCAAAAATATCGTACAGGAAAACGGAATGGAGTTTGTTTTGAACGATGAAGAAGAAGAGACCTATTCGTTTGTTGGATTTTACGATATAGTAAAAAATACCAGCGGAGAAGCTGTGGCCGGATTGGCTATTCCGAATTCTATTGTCGTTGAAGGAAAATCAAAAGTTGTTAATGCAATCGGAACGGCGGTATTCAACCCCAATGCCTATATCAATACGGATATTGCAAACTGGATCAAGTCCCTTGGTGCAGTCGAAACTGCTTCGGCCTATACGATGGAGGCAATAAAGGCTTCGAGCATTGAATATTTGGGGAATTACAACTTTGTAGATATGAAGGCCAGAGTTCAGTTGCCGTATCGCCTTAAGACGGAAAGACTAGTAGGATGCTTTAATAATTTTACCGTTAACTTCCAGGATGCGCTTAGAATCCCGCAAGGTGTAAAAGTATTGGAAGATTGCTTTAATTTTAATACCTGCTGGTTTAATATGTCTCTTCCGGGTGGTTGGTTGTTTATTCTTATGCCTTCTGATTTTGAAAAATTTGTCGGACGGTGTTGGGATTATACCACGGCACCTCAGTCGTTGGCTTTTATCTATGATGAAAATGATATTATTAAAGAACCAACGCCGGATGATGAAACTGGACTTACTGTGAGAGATTTGTTTAATGCTGCTTTGGCCAAGAGCGAGGTCACAACTGCTACATGGAGTGTTTCCAAACAATTGCTGACGAATTTCAGCACTGCTCAGTTTGTTTTTGGCTACGGCGGGACAGTTGGTACTATATGGGGTGCTGATTATAAAATTTTAGTAGAAAGAGGTTTTTAATATATATTTAGAATCTCCCGCGGGGCGCAGGAGACGCGCCCCGCGGGAAAGATTCTTTCCCGCTGTTAAAAGCAATTCGCGTCTGTTCGGCGCCGCCGAACAGACGGCATTTTGCGGGGCGGCAAAATGCTCCCCGATCGCAGAAGCCCCCGGCAGGGGGATTCGGAGAAATAAAAAGGAAGTTACATGAACGGAAAAAAAATTCTTTCTCTGTTATTGTCCGTCGTATGCGCGTTCGGCGCGGCGGCGTGCAGGGAACAGGAGGAACCGCCGCAGAAAACGCCTTACGAGCTGTATGCCGAAGTTCCCGTCGTCTACGAAAAGCAGACGGCGGCGTATGAGGACAGCGCGCTTTCCCTTTGGTTCGATCATGCGTTTTCCAAGACCGTCCGGCAAGACGTGACGCCGACCGGGCGCGACACTTATAAAATCTACATGGGAAAAAACGAAAAGGAAAACTGCCAGTTCTTTCTGAGCGGGGCGGAGGATAAGACCTTTTCGGTTTCGGCCACCGATTTCCGTTCGGAAACGGGGGACACGGTTCCCGTCAGCCTGTATTATCAATATTACTTTGAAATGGACTACGAGGGGGAGCGGCAGGACGTTCCGGACGCCATTCCTCCCGTGAAAGAAGGAGCCGTCTTTACCGTGCGCGCGGAGGAATCCGCCGGATTCGTCCTGCAGGCGAAGACTTCTCCCGATACGCCGTCCGGCGACTATACCGCCGAACTGACGGTATTAAACGAAGCGGGGCAGGAAGTCAAGACCGCAACGGTTTTTCTGCACGTGTGGGATTTTACGCTTTCGGAAGACACAGTCTGCCGCACCGCGATGTGGGTGGATAAAAACCGCCTGGGCGGGCACGATTATCAGACGCTTTACGATTATCTTCTGGAAAACCGCGTCAACGCGTACGATCTGCCGTATGCGCTGAGCGATCCCGCGGTGGACGAATATCTCGACAATCCGCGCGTCAATTCCTTCAACATTCTCGGGTTCAAGTTCAACAGGGAATCCGGAAAGAGCGAAGGGCAGATCAGGGACGCGATGACTTACGCGTATGAAAAGCTGTCCCCCGTTGCAGCGTGGAAGGAAAAAGGATACTTTTACCTGGTGGACGAACCCAACGTCAACGAGTCGCACAAGCTGAACTGGATCGCCGAATACGGGCAGTGGCTGGAGGAATGCTTCCCCGGTTACCGCCAGCTTTCGCCGTTTTTTTCCAGCCTCTGGCTCCGCCAGGGCGAGACGGACTGGATCGAGTATCTGCGCCCCTATATCAGAATCTGGGTTCCCAAGACGATCGCCTATACCACGCTGGAGGAGTACGGCTCGATCAGGGGAGCGGAGATGCTTTATCAGGGAGACATCGGGGGGATCACCGCCAAATTCGGCGACTATCCCGACCGCGTGAAGAAGATGGAACAGGAGGACGGCGCGGAAGCGTGGTGGTATGTGACGTCGCAGCCTTCCGATCCTTACATTACGCTGAACACGACCGAGCCGGGCGTCGCATACCGCGTTCTGTTCTGGCAGCAGAAACTGTACGGCGTAAAGGGATTTTTGTACTGGAGCACCAATTACTGGTCGGGCGACGGCTGGAATGCCTGTGAAAACGTGTGGGGAGACCGCACTACGTACGGCAACGGACAGCTGATGTATCCGGGCGGCAAGGTGGGGGAAGATACCCCTGTCGGTTCCCTGCGCCTGGAATCCGTGCGGGACGGCATCGAGGATTATCAGGTCTTTACGATGCTGGAGGAACGGATCGGAGCGGAAGAGACCGCCAATCTCATTCGGCGGACGACGACGCATCCCGCCGTCTGGAACGCCGATGAAGACGACTTTGCCGGCGAGCGCATCATTCTCGGCAACTGGCTGGAGGCGCTTTCCCAAGCGCGTTAGGAGGAAATTATGAAGAAATTTGCAGCGATTTTACTGATTATTTTATTGGGGGTGAGCAGCGCGGCGTGCGTCAGGACGCCCGTGCCGACTCCTACCCCCACCCCGACGGACAACCGCCTCGTCGAATGCGAGGGGCTGGCGGAGGATATGTATCCCGATCTGGATGCGATCGACGCCGCCGAGCAGCTGACGGGGACGGTGAACGTCAACATGGTATTCGGCACCACGTATGACGGATGGGAAGCGGTGGAAAAGGCTTACGAGAAGATTCAGACGGGCGTGGACATCGTGCTGACGAATTACGGCGACGACACGTATGAATTCGCCGTCAAGCAGGAGTCCGTCAACGCCAATACCGACTGGGATATTTTCCAGGGCAACCGCGTCTCCAACGCGAGCGCGGTCGCTTACAACCTCACGCCGAAAATCTACGGCGCCAACTGGTATGCCGGCAGCAAGACCTGGCAGAGCGTTCTTTCCACGGACGCCTATATCACGGACAAATCGGGCAACAACACGAGCTGCTACATCATGAATTCGGAATCCCTTTCCACGGCGTGGTTCGTCAACAAGACTGCGTTTGACGCCGCCGTCGGGCAGGGCTACCTGAACGCGGAGGGCGAAGCGGATATGCCGAAGACGTGGGACGACCTGCTCAGCCTCTGCGCGGCGCTCAAAAAGGCGGGATATACCAATCCGCTCGGGCTCGCGGGGGACGAGGCTTCGGTCAACGCCTCCCAGTTCGCCTGGCTGTTCCGCGTTTACGGCGACCAGTATTACCGGGATATGTACCCCAACATCAACGTGCAGGAGGGGGATAACGTCTACTCGTCCAGCGCGTTTCCCTTTGAATTTTCGCTGAACGATCCTCAGCCCGAATCCGACCCCGGCTACAATCCCTCGTATACGCGGTTCTGGAATTCGCTGCTGGATGAGAACAACGAATACAACCAGGGCAAGAACCTCAGTTACGTGGGGGCGAAAAGCGATAAATTCGCGTGCTTTATCGAAAATATCTACAAACTCAGAGAGTATCTGCCCTTCGATTTCTCGCAGATCTCTTTCGATACCGTCCGCGACCGGTTCATGACGGCGAAGCAGACGGAAAAGACGAAACCCGTCATTTTATTGGACTACACCGGCTTCGGCCTCACGTTCGGGCTGGAAGACTATGATTTCGAAATCGATTTCTTCGATTACCCCGCGATGACCTGCGCGCATGAAGAAAAACACGTCACGACGGATTTCGTGCGGGACGTGGGCGGCAACGGCGGTTATCTCTCCGTGATGTATCACAGGAGCGACGCCGCGCAGGATGAACTTTCCATCGATTTTCTGAAGTTCTTTATGTCGCCGTACGGGCAGTCCGTCTACTATAAGGCGCTGCAGGAAAAGTCCATCGCGCCGAACGGGCTCTCCACCGTTCTGAATTTCGTCGTTCCGGAAAGCTGGAAGACCTTTTTCGAGAGCGACAAGATCGCGTTCAACGGCCTGTGCGACGTCAACTGGTACAACAATAACTTTATCTATCACGTCAACGGCACGTCGGACAGCCGCGCGAAGCACCTGGAAGTCGTGCAGAACTTACTCAAGACAAAGACCTATGCTTCGGCGGACGAGGCGATAAAGGACTTCCAGAACAACTGGGACGGCGCCGTCCGCGAGGGATACGGCGTACTGTGCGCGTCCTTCAACTGGAAATCCGACAGCTGGAAGGAACCGGGAACAAACATCGTTTAAGACAGGGAAGAAGGGATGAAAGGAAAGAAAATTGCGCTGATCGTGCTGGCGGCTGCGATCGCGCTTGCCGCCGCCCTCGGGGCGGTGGGCGGCGTGCTGTTCGCAAAGACCCCTTCCAACGCGGTCATCGGCGCGAAAGAAGGCACGATTACCCGCGTCGCCCGGTCGTATCGGGACGACAGCTGGTATTACGGCGACAGCGCGGGAAATTTCGTCAAGATGAACGGCGCGGGGGAGGAAACGGCTTCCTTTACGCTCCCGAGCGGGGCGTCCGTCCGTTCCATCGTCTCCCATCCGCTGCTGAGCGACGTGTATCTGCTGGACGGAGACAATCATTTTTACCGGATCGCGGACGAGGGGAAAACCCTGAACTGCGAGCGGATCCGCTCCTTCGAGGGCGGCTATCAGACCATGACGACGGACGGCGAATATCTCTATTTTGCCGCCGCCATGGGGCGCTACACGCAGTTTTTAAAATACGATATCGACGATATTGCGGGGGAACCCGCCGCGACCGGGCACATGTATACCTGCCTCAATGAGGGCGAAAACTACAAGTTTACGCTGGTCAGCTCGGGAAACATCGTCGGGATGTTCGCGGACGAAAATTACGTCTACGTCATCACAGGAGAGGGACAGAACCACCGCATGGACAAGGACTTCTCCATGAACTCCCAGGAGCGGCTCATCGCGCTCGGCGCGACCTCGCAGGGGGGCTCGCTCCTTCTGCCGGGCGAACGGTACGACGCGGAAAAGTACATGACGACCGGGCTCACCGAGCAGATCCGCGCGCGTTCCGCCGCGTTTGACAGCGAAAACGGGCGCTTCTACGTTGCCAGCAGCGAGGGGACGTTCGCCACGCTGGATCTCAATTTACAGGTCGTGACAGAGCGCAGCAGGCAGCTTCCGAGCACGCCTGCCTCGGGCGCGATGGCGTTCCATCCCGAGAGCGGTACCGTGTACATTGCGTACGACAATGTCTCCACGGTGAGCGCGTTTGACGCGGAGAGCGGAAATCTCAGATACCAGGCGGAGACCGCGTTCTATATTTCCGGCATGGTGGTTCCCGCGCACGGCGACCGCCTGCTGGTGATCTGTTCGGGCAATGATAAAGATAACCCGGACTATAAAGAGCTCCTTTCCGTGGACGTCGGCACGCTCGGCAACAAGGACGCGCTGACGGCGGGCGGGACCGCGCTGATCGTGCTCGCGGCAGTCTTTCTGATCGTCGCGCTGTTTGCGGCGCTGTGCGCGTTCCGGAAAAACTTTATCGTGAAATTCAGGAAGACGGTGCTCGGGATGCTCCGCAACTGGGTGACGTATCTCATCATCCTGGGCTCCCTCGCGCTGCTCATTCTGTTCTGTTACTATCCGGGCATTTCGTCCATGGTGCTGTCCTTTTTCGACTACACCCGCGAAAACCCGACCATGCACTTCAACAATTTCGAGAACTATATCAAGATCTTCACGAACGAGGCGAACCTCATCGCCTTCCGCAACATGCTGGTCTTTCTGCTCGCGGATATCGTCACCGCGCTTCTGCCGCCGATCATCTTCGCGCTGTGCCTGGCGTTCATGCGCAGCAAGCGGTACAGCACGTTTGCGCGGGTCATGCTCTTTCTCCCGACCGTTCTGCCGGGAATCGCGAACCTTCTGATCTGGAAGGACGGCATTTACGGGGCGGAAGGGGTGCTGAACCTGCTGATCCGCGTGCTGTCCGGGCAGAGCGTGGAGGAATATGTCCCGATTCTGTTTCTGCAGGATCACGCGATGCCCTCCCTGATCATGATGGGCTTCCCCTTCGTGGGGTCGTATCTCGTCTTTTACGGCGCGCTGATGAACGTGCCTTCCTCCTATTACGAGGCGGCGGAGCTGGACGGCTGCCCGCTGTTCAAGCGGCTCGGGATGATCGATTTGCCGATGATCTCCTCGCAGATCAAGTACGTGTTCGTGCTCTCGTTCATTCAGTCCGTTCAGAATTTCGGGCGCGTTCTGATGACGACGGGCGGAAGCATCACCACGGGGACGCAGATTCCCATTCTCCTGATGTACAACAATCTGATGGACGGCAACTACGGCCTGTCGTCCGCCTATGCGACGCTGATGTTCCTGATCCTCATCGTCGTCACCGTTCTGAATATGAAAATTCAGACCGAGGACTGGGAGGTGTGACATGAAGAAAGCGAGAATCCGTCAGACCGATCGCATCGGCGTTCAGATCTTCTCCGTCGTCTGGGTTACGCTGTCCCTTATCTTCAGCCTGATCCCGCTGTACGTGACCATTCTGAACAGCCTGAAACCGCACCCCGCGGTGCAGGAAAACATCTTCTCTTTCGCCATTTCGTGGGAGGCGATCACGGAAAATTTCTCCGTCGCTTTTTGGACGATCTGGCGGCCCATGTTAAACAGCATTTTGGTCGCCTTTGTCGGCGCGTTCGTCAACATGATGCTGGGCGCGGTGATGGCGTACATTTTCTCCCGGAAGCAGTTTTTCGGGCGGGAATTTCTGTTTAAGATCTATATCTTTATCCTGTTGGTCCCCTCGATCATGGGTATGCCCGTGCTGTATTCTTTCATCAGCGACGTGGGGCTCATGAACAGCTATTTCGCGATCTGGCTGCCCGTCGTCGGCGGCGGTCAGGCGGGCGCGCTCTTCCTGTTCCGCACGTTTTTCGTGCAGCAGCCCGCGTCCGTGTTCGAGAGCGCGAAGATCGACGGCGCAAACGACGTCAATATCTTCATCAACCTGGTGCTGCCCCTGGCGTTCCCCATTCTCATTCTGAATTTCGTCGGGACGTTCTCGGCGCAGTATAACGATTATCTGTGGCCGGGGCTGGTCATCTCATCGGACGTGAAAAAGACGCTGATGCCCGTGATCCGCAACGAATCGGGGCTCTTGAATCTCTCTCAGCGCGGGGCAATGTACGCGATGTACGTGCTGTGCTCGGTTCCCCTCATCATCACGACGGCGAGCAGTTTAAAGCATTTCCAGAGCGGCGATTTCGCATCTGGAATGAAACTATAAGAAAATTATTTGGAGGAAACATCATGAAACATTTGAGCAAGACAATCGCGCTGATCCTCGCGCTGGCACTCGTTCTGCCGCTGGGGCTGGCCGCTTGCAACGACAACGGTCTGGTAGACGGGAAAGCCGTCATCACCTTCGATTTCAACCTGGACGGAACCGGCCTGTTTGAAGACGATATTACCAAGCCGAGAGACATCTCGGTGGAGCCCGGCACGGCGGTCAAGGTCTCCGGCGCTTCCGTGAAGTCCTCCGCGGTCAATCCCCAGAAACTGGGCTTTCTGGAATGGTGCCTGGATAAGGCGTGCACGCAGCCGTTCGACGAAAGCGTGCCCGTCACGAAGAGCATGACGCTCTATGCGCACTGGGTTCCCTGCCACACCGTGACGTACTACATTGAGTCGTCCAAGTCCGAAGAGACGGTGCTCCCCGGCGATACCGCGCCCGACAAGAGCTCGTCCGCGGGCGCAAAAAAGATCCTCGGCTGGTATACGTCTGCCGATTTCAGCGGGAGTCCCTATAATTTTTCCACTCCCGTCACGTCCGATCTGACGCTGTATGCGAAGATCGCGCAGGGCATCTTCATCACGCCTTCCATTCTGAAAAACGCTTCCATCAACTACGGAGACGCCAATGGTAAGGCTTCGGGCGACGACACCACGATCGAACTGGTCGGCGAGGGAGACGACGCCTACGTCAAAGTCCATTTTGCGCGCTGCCTGAACTCCTCTTATATTTACATCAATAACTTCAACGAGTGGATGGTCGATCAGGCGAACTACGAAAACCGCTTTGCGGACGAGATGGCGATCACCTACTGCAATCTCGGCCCCGCGACGCATATCCGCTTCTTCTACGTCGTCGCCTATCATCAGGGCTTCGATGAAAACGGGGGCGACAAGGGCTTCTGGTACTCGCCCCTGCCGGCCGGCCCCTCCATGGGGACCGCGGTCAGCGTCAACGGCGGCTGGAGAAACGCGATCGATATCGAGATTAAGTCCAACATGGAAGAGGGCACATGGGATACCGTCTACTTTAATCTCTTTGACGGAATCGAATTCATGGCATACGAAATCGATCCGGTGACCGGCGCCTATAAGCTGGATGAAAAGGGAAATAAAATTCCCCTCGGCTATATGAAAGAATGGCAGGGAGCGCACATGCTCTGCACGCCGCGCTGGGAAACGCTGAAATGGGATGAGCAGTCGCAGGGACTGAAAAGCAACTTCACGGGGAACGACGTGCTCTTCAAGAGCATTGAATTCGCTCCGCTCGGAACATATACGAATCAGGGTGAATAATGTTTGAATTTCGGAAAATGAAACGCGCCGTCGCGCTGATTCTGTGCGCGTGCTGTCTGATTTCGTTCGCCGCGTGCACGCCCGAAGAAAAGCCCGCCGAACCGCTCAAAGACAACAGCGGAATGACGTACGACCGATACGATCTGGAGACCTATCTCTATCCGCTGTGGGAGGGGAACACCGTCTACAATGAGACCATCTGGTTTGCGGGCGACAATTTCGCGCCCCTCCTTTACGTGCCGGACGAGATCCTTTCCGTGAAGTCTTACGACCTGGAAACGACCTACGAGGAAGGAACGGATTATCTCGTCGACGAGGATTCCATTGCGCTGGCTTACAAGAGCGGCATTCCCTCCCTTTCCATGAGCCAGCTCTACGGCGACGTACCGATCAATCCGCAGATCGCGGTCACGGTCCTGCCCGAGCTGCCGAACGGGGGAAAATATCTCTACGTGGACGAAGGCGCTACCATCAGCCGCCAGCAGGTGGCCGTGACGTATACGCACAGCAATACCATCGAATGGGTGCTGCCCCGCGTCGAGACGGAGAAGTTCCCCAAGACCATGGAAAAGCTGGAGAACGGCGAGTCGATCAAAGTGCTCTTTTACGGCGATTCCATCACGGTCGGGGCGAATTCCAGCGAGTACATCAGCATTAAGCCGTACGCGGAGTCGTATGCGAATATGGTAAAGTCGTATATGGCCGCGCGCTATCCGGAGGCGGAGATCGTCTTTAAAAACAACGCGGTGGGCGGCACGGATTCCAACTGGGGGATCGACCGCCTGACCGGGCTTGCCGCGATCGACGACATTGTTCCGGACGAAAAGGGAGAGCATTTCTCCAGGCGCGTGCTCAACGCGTTCGACGGAAACGAGACGGCGGATCTGCTGTTTATCGCCTACGGCATGAACGATCAGGCCTACGGCGCCGGTCAGTTCAAAGATAACATCGAAGAGATGATCGTCAAGGTGCGCGAGAAAAATCCGGAGATCGAGATCATGCTCGTCTCCGGCATGATTGCCAATCCCGAAACGGGCTTTTACAACAAGGACTACGAGGCATATCAGGAGGCGCTCGCCGAACTGACCGAGGAGTACGAAAACGTGGGGCTCTCCACGACGCTCAATACCGTTCTTTCGGTATACGAGCACAAGCGCTTTTACGACTGCACGGCGAACAACGTCAATCATCCCAACGATTTTATGATGCGGATCTACGCGCAGACGCTCCTCTATTCGCTGTTCGGGGCGGATTACATCGATTATATTTGATGGAGGCGTTATGAAAAAGAAACTCGGCTTTGCCGCCGTGATCGCAGCGGCGGCGGTTCTCTCGGGCGCGCTTTCTTCGGCGTACGCGGCGGATAAAGTGAAAGTGACCTATCGGGTGCCGTTTTTCCTGGACGTCGTGAAGGAGATCGACGCGGGAGAATTTCCGATCGAGCAGTATATCACGGACGTGCGCGGGCAATCCGTGTACGGAATGGAAGAGGGATATAAGCTGATTGCGAATAATCTCTCTCTTACTTGGTATAAAGACGCCGCGCGGACGGAGGTATATGAATTTGACGCGCCGGCAGACGCCGATCTCACGCTGTACGGCAAGCTCTCCGAATCCGAGCGCTATTTCGTTTACAACGGATTCGGCTGGGATATCCAGTCCGGCGTCGTTTACGCCGGAGATCCCGTGGACGACCACGCGGTGACCAACAGTCAGTACGTCACCAATTCCTATACGGATGAGGAAACGGGCGAGGCTTCGTTTGCTTTTTCGGGCGCGGAATACGCCGTCTACGGGCGGGGGCTGAGCGTGGAAAAGCCCTTCACGGTCGATTTTAATTTCAAAAACGTAACCCCGGAGGGGAACACCGCCTGGTTCCTGTTTTCCCTCTATCCGGCGGTGACGCTCGCGCAGGCGGGCAACACCGGCCCCTGGGCAAACGCGGGCGCCGGAAGCGTGATCATGTTCAACCTGGGGACGAACGGCACGCCGCAGGCGTTCCAGAACGGGGCGAGTTTCGGCGGATACGTGTCCTCCGTGACGACGGTTTATCCCAATGCGGGCGCAGATTTTTCGGCGCTGTTTGCAGACGATAACAGGCTGATTTCTCTCACGGTGGAGATCACCGACGAGGGAACTTCGTTCAAGGCGGGCGATAAGATCGTGGCGACCTCTCCCGCGACGCGGGCGGATTATCCGACCGGCTATGTGTATCCGGCGATCGGAACGACGGGATCGCTCGGCCAGCGGATCTCCGTGGATCTGAATTTTACGCAGGAACGCGGCGAGATCACGGCGGAAGGCGACGGAAACGCCGTGATCGGCGCGCTTTCCGTCAACGGGATGGCGGTCTCTCTCCCGATTTCCGCGAAGGAAGGCTATGAGATAGCGGGCGTTACCGCGAACGGGGCGGAAGTACCCTATTCGCTGTTATACGGGGAGACGGACGTCTATGCGATCGATCTGCCCGAATGGGGAAAGGATACGGTCATCAGAGTCAGTACGCAAAAAATCGGAGGGGAAGAAGCCGGCTGCGGGAGCGCGTTGAGCGCGGGATCCGCGGCGGCGTTCGCCCTTCTGTCGGGTGCCGGCGCGTTCATCCGGAAGCGCCGCAGTAAATAACGCGAGGTAAACAAAATGAGAAAATCAATCGGAATTTTTCTTTCGCTGATCCTTTCGGTCAGCATGCTGTTCGGCGCGGGGTGCGTCCGAGTGGAAAACCCCCTTACCGATGATGAGGAAAGAGAAGAAGTCATGAAGATCATAGACGGCGTGGATCTCGATGCCGGCAGCGACTACGAGGGCAGCCTGTCCGTCTATTATGAAGACAGCCCTTCCGAGGTCAAGATCATGGACGCGTTTTTAAGCGCGTTTCAGGAGGCCTATCCCAACATTGAGATCACAAAGATGCCGACGGTGACGAGTAACTATCAGCGCCTGATCGAAATGCGGCATTCGACGGCGTACAACTCGCAGCGGTTCGATACCATGCCGGACATCATCTGGACGACCAACGAAATTCTTGCGGATTGGGTGGACAAGAGAATGCTGATGCCCGTCAACTATTTCGACGAGCGGGACAGCGGTTTTTCCGCGCAGGATACGTTCGTCTCCAGTATGCTGGAAGACAGTATGCTGGGGGAGAGCACTTACATGTATCCCCGCGACTACAACCAGTTCGTCATGTACTACAACAGAAAGCTGCTGAATCTCGCTGGCATTCCGGAGAGCCGCATCCCCTCCGACCGGGCGCTCACGCACGATGAATTCGATCAGCTGCTCAGGGATATCCGCGCGGCGTTTGAAAAGATGGGGGACGACGAGATCAACCCCGAAAACAACCGCGCCTACAACGGCGTGCGCGCGCTGGACGCGGTCTGGGCCTGGGGCTCTCTCTGCTGGCCCACGCTCAAGTCCTTCGGCGGTTCGGTCGTGAACGAGAACGGGGAAGTTGACTTCAACAACGAGGAAAACATCGCGGCGGCGACCTATCTGAGAGAGCTCATCAAAGATAAGCTCACGTTCGGTACGGGATCTTCCATGCACGCGCAGTTTACCAATCAGATGACCGTGCTCTGCATCGAGACGCGCTCGGTTTTAACCAACCTGATCGACCGCTCCAATTCCAATCTGCTCGCGGTCAAGCCCGAAGATCTGGGCGTCGCGCCCATGCCCAGCGTGGGAAATGACGAAAATTACGCGATCGGCTCGGGCTGCAGCGGATACGCCATGTACCGCTACGCGCAGCATCCGACGGAGGCCTGGCTCTTTTTGAAATTCATGGCCAGCGAAGCGGGGCAGAACGCCTTCTGCGATTCCGGAAACGGCATTCCCTCCAACAAGAATCTGCTGACGAAGGCGGACGCGGTGTGGAGAAATCCCTCCGCCGCCGAGGTGCAGGGGCTGGTGAATTTCAATCAGGACGCGTTCATCTATCAGTGGGACGAATCTGCCTGCACGCTGCAGGATTTCAAGAAGAACATCTCGAAACTGCAGGCGCGCCAGAGCGTTTCCACGCGGATGACCAAAGTATTGGAAGCGTGCCTCAATACGTCCGACAGCAACTATGAAGATGCGATCAAAGAGGAATTCTCTGAAGGAGAAAAGGCAATCAACCGCATTATACAGAGCGCAACGAAATGAAGACGCAGTTCAGAACGGAAAAATCCGCCGAATTTATAAAACAGTACCGGCGGAACAATCTGAAAAAGAATCTGGTGAGCTACTCCTTTCTGCTCCCCGTGATCATCGGGATCCTCGTATTCACGCTGTATCCCATCGTCATGTCCGCAATCTACGCTTTTTCGGATTTTAACGGCGCGTTTATCACGAAATTCGGGTTCTTCAATTTCAGATCCATCTTTTCGTTTGAGATCGGGGACTGGGGAGAAGCCTTTTTCCATTCCATGAAGGTCACCTTTCTCTATGTGCTGGGAAGCCTTGCGATCTCGCTCACGCTCTCCTATATTTTGGCGCTCTTTTTGAAGAGCGAGATCCCCGGGATCCGCGTGATCCGCGTGTTGTGTTATCTTCCCTGTATCATTCCGGGCATCGCGGCGGGATTTATCTGGACGGACGCGTTCGCCGCGAACGTCTCCGACCTGTCGATGAACGGGCTGATCAATACCTGGATCATGAATCTGGGCGGAAAACCGCTGCCCTTTTTCTCTCAGGGGGAAAGTTCCCTCCCGACGCTGCTGTTCACCGGGCTCTGGGGGCTTGGCGGCGGCATGATCATGTGGCTGGCCGCGTTCGGCAACATTTCTCCCGACCTCTACGAGGCGGCAAAAATCGACGGCGCGGGCTACTTCAGCAGTCTGTTCCGCATCACTCTGCCCATGTCTACGCCTATTTTGTTCTACAACGCGGTCACTTCCATGATCGGAGGGCTGCAGATTTTCGGCACCTATGCGAACTACGGAGCGGGTGTGGATGACTCCCTGAATTTCATCGTGGTCCGCATCTATCGGATCGCCTTTGATTCGGTCTCCGAGCCGGGCGGCACGCAGGGGCTCGCCTGCGCGATGTCGTGGATTTTATTTCTGATCATCGGGCTTTTGACGCTTCTGATGTTCAAGCTGGGCGGATGGGTGCAGTACGGGGAGGATACCTGATGAAACAAGAGATGAATTTACAGCTTACGCCCGAACAAGAACGCGCCCTGTCCAAAAAACAGGCCAAAAAGAGGCGCGCCGGCTATCTCGCCGCCAAATACGCGGTGGCGGTCATTCTGATCGTATTTTTCATGTTCCCGTATCTGTTTATGGTGAACAAGAGCCTGATGACGGCCGGAGAGCTCCTGGTGGGAGATCCGCACTTTTTCCCGCGGAATTTTCAGATCTCGAATTATTCGATCGTGGGAGCGTACTGGAAGTATATTTTAAACACGCTGCAGGTCGTGCTGATCAACGGCTTCTTCGCGCCGTTCTCCGCGTGCTTCTGCGCGTATCCTTTGGCGCGGCACCGCTTCAAGGGGAAAAAATTCATGTTCGGGTTCATCATGTCCACCGTGCTGCTGCCCAGCGCCGTGCTGATGGTCCCGCAGTATTTCCTCTATTCGCAGTTCGGGCTGGTGGGGAATCTCTCCTCCCAGTGGATCGGCGCCTTCTGGGGCGGCGGCGCGCTGAACATCTTTCTGGTGATTCAGTTCATGCGCGGCATTCCCAAGGATATGGACAACGCCGCGCGCATTGACGGCGCGAACGAGTATCAGATCTTTTTCCGCATCGTCTTCCCGCTCTGCTTCAACGTGTTTTTATACATGGCGATCGGCATGGCAATGGGGCTTTGGATGGATTTCCAGGGACCGCTCCTCTATCTCGGCGAAAACGAGAGTCAGTTTACGATCGCTTTGGCGTTTTATTTCAATTATGTGAAAAATACGGGAGAGTCCTCCAACATGCAGAACCAGCTGATGGCGATGTGCGTGGTCGTCTCCCTGGTCCCGCTCCTGCTGTTTTTGTGCTTCCAGAAACAAATGATCGGCGGCATCAAGATCGGCGGGCTCAAAGGATAAAAAGGAAGGTAATCATGAAGCTGAAACAATGGATCAGCGTGGCTGTGGGCTGCGTCTTTGCGCTCTCGGGCGCCGCCGCCTGCGGCCCCGGCGAAGAAACGCCGAAAATTCCCGTCCCGGACGCCGTGTTTTCCGATCTCTGGACGGAGGGCGCGGAAAAGGAATTCGCTTTGGGAGAGACGTATACGCTGGAAATCAATGAAGAAATAGGAGCGAACAACTACATTCTGCTGGATTACGAATCTGCCTGCGGGCTGGATTCCACGTTTTACTTCGCAGAGCAGGGGAATCCTGAAAATGGCTTTGAAGAGCGCTTCTATCTCGCGCCGGAAGACAGCGAGTTCCGCCAGATCATCGACTATTACGGCGAGTATCTCTATGACAAGACGCTGAGCAGGATCGAATTCCGCTGCGTGGGAAACGCGGGCGGCGCGTTCCGCCTCAATAAGATGGAGATCGCGGAACACGCGGTGGATTTTTCCCTGGTGGATTTTCAAGATCCCTCCGCGCTGGAAGAGAACATGCAGCTCTTTCTGCAGGGCTCTTATGTGAAACTCGGCATTACGCTCAAGTCGGGCGGAGCGATCAACTGGCTCTCTTCCATCAATGAGAACATCAGCTTCTCGGCGGATCTGCAAAACAACGGATACGTGGGAGACCGGGCAAGAGAGACCGTGTATCTTCAGGACGACGTCAACCTCATCAACGCGCACGACACCGGGCGTTTGGTGCAGCAGTCCTTTTACGGTACGCGGGGAGACTCCATCGCCGAGCCGAAAGACGACTACATATGCGGATACTTCGATCACGACGGCAACAGCGCGACCCCTGCGGTGCAATGGCCCTACAACCCCGTACAGGGGGGGGATCGATATGAAAATTTCTCCCGCCTGATCGACGTTCAGTCGACGGAAAACACGATCTATATCAAATCCCGCCCCATGGACTGGGCGAAAAACGGCAGCCTGACGCCCTTCTATATGGAAAACACGTACCGCCTGCTCGAAGACAGCGTGCACGGCGAATACATCGAAGTGGACAACCGGATGATCGATTTCTCGGGCTATGTGCATGACCACAAACGCGATCAGGAGCTCCCCGCCTTTTACGGGATCACGCCGCTGGGCCGGCTGGCCACTTACCGCGGCGACCGGCCGTGGATGGAAGAGAGCTACGAGACCATCGACAATCTGGGCTTCTGGGCAAATGCGGGCAAGGACAACCGCTTCCGGGCGACCGAGAACTGGATCGCCTGGCTGAACGAGGACGACTGGGGCGTAGGGCTCTACGTGCCGGATGTGGAGACGATGCTGGTCGGCAGAAACGCGTATTCGGTGGATATCGGCGACATCGGCGTCATTCCCGCCCAGGCGGGAGCCTGCACATACACGGCGCCGCTGGGCGTGTTTACCATGCCGAATTACGAGCCGTTCGGCTATACGTATTACCTGAAACTTGGCTATGTCAACTTCACGCGGGATTTCTTCGCGCAGCTGCATGCGGCGGGCGCGTCGAACGACAATATCGTGGAGCTGGAAAAGCGCGCGTAACGAGGAGGAGAGATGAGAGGGATCAAACGCATTTTGCCCGTGGTGCTCAGCGCGGCGCTGATGTTCGGCGCCTGCGCGCCGTCGGAGCCCCTGTACGAGTATGAGGCCGCGCACGTTTCTTATGATAATTTGCTGCATTTTTACAGCTCGGATAACACGCTGGACGCATTTCTGAACGAGTTTTTTGTCCGGCACATGCGTTATAACGAATTCCGCATCCATTCGTTCCCGGTCGGTGCGGGACAGCCCGTGTGGAAGGAATGGGAAGCGATGATCGGCAGCTTCTGGGATGCTTCTCCCGAAAATCTCACCGATCACTACGCCACCAACCGCTGGGTGGAAGACTGGCTGCGGCTGGACTATATGTCCGTGCAGGACCGCCAGGGATATATCTCGACGTCCGCGGGCGTGACCGCTTCCGACTGGGGGCAGGGCTGGGCGTTTCCCAATTATACGCACAACAACAAGAACAGCTTCGGCGAGGAGTTTTCCAAGGGCGTGAACGGATGGACGGGGGAATCGGGCACGGTTCTCTCTACGTATGACGCGCCTTCCACCGTCACGTTCGACGGCAGCGGGATTGAGCACTATCTCAGAGCGGAGACTTCTTCCGCGGCGGACGAGATCGTCCTGCTTTCTCCCCTGATCCGCGACGGCAAGGGCACGAACGCCTTTTATAATCCCTTCCTGCATTTTTCGTGGAAGCTGGAGCTGACGGAAGGGGACGCTTCTGCGCTAGACGATCTCTACGTCTATTTCCAGACGGAACGGGACGGGGAGAGCTGGCCGGCGGATCAATGCGTCCGCTATTCGGAGTATGCCTCCGTCGCGCCTTCGTTCGAAGAGGCGGAGGGAACCTGGCAGGGGACTTTCCTCAATATGTTCCTGAATGAAAAGTGGGGAAGAAACGTCTCCGTGCCGAACATGATCACCCGCCTGAAATTCGTGCTGAAAGCGAAAGAGGGCAGTACGTTCCGCGGGAAGCTGGATTTTAACTTCATCCGCGGGGATTTCGACGACCGCTTTTCGGATAACTGCGGACAGTACATATCCGCGGCGAAGCATTATCTTTCCTATACGCAGGACAGGGAGCTGCTGGCGGAAGTGCTGCCCGTCGCGCGCGGCGCGATGCAGTTTTACCTCACCTGCCTGGACGGCGCCTCCGGGCTGATCGACAACCGCTATCTCGTCGGTCACTTCAACAGCGGAACGGCTGCGACCGGCGTGGGGATCGGCGACGGGTTCTGGGATGCGATTTCCTTCCCCAATGTCAATTTATACGCGAATCTCTCCTTTCATCAGGCGCTCGTCGGCATGCTTTATCTGGAGGAAATGGCGGAGGCGTGCGGGGTGGAAGTCCCTGCGGTCACCGTTCTGGGAAAGGATATGAAGACCGTCGTCCGCTATGAAGAGACGGCGGAGAGCCTGCGGGAAAAGATCGCGCTGTGCGAAGAGCGCATGCGCTCTGTCTTCTGGGACGAGGAGAAGGGGCGTTTCTTCGCGGGGTACTACGACACCGCGGACGGAGAAGGCGTCACCGACCGCAAGATGGATTACGGTTTTCTGATGTTCAATCTGCAGACTGTGACGGACGGCATCGCGTCGGCGGAACAGGCGGAAAAGATCATGGAGTGGGTTTCGGGCGCGCGCGAAATCGAAGGGGACGATTCCGCGGGAGCGGATATCTACAAATATGAATTCGCGCCCCGCTTCACCACCAAACACAATGCCACGGACGGGATCTGGGCGGTCGGGCAGGCGTCTCACTGGGAAGTGGGCGTGCGCGACGGCGGCGCGGTGATGCAGACCAGCTACTATGATCTGACGGCGCGTTCCCGCGTTCTGGGCGCGGACAACGCGTTTGAACGGCTGAAGGGAATCGAGGCGTTTTATCTGAAAGTGCGCGAAGCGGGCGGCACGGGAACGGAATTTTACCGGGCGTATTTCAACCAACTCGGCATCGGCATGCAGGGCAATTACGATAAGGACGGAGACGGCGTTGCGGACGGCGACAACGAGGGGCCGATCGGCATCGACTGCGAATTTCTGGAGGCCGCGCTGCTTCTGACAAGCGTGCCGGATGCGTTTTTCGGGCTGGATCCCCGGCCGGACGGCACGCTGACGGTGGAACCCAATTTCCCGGCGGCGCTCGACTATTGGCGAATGGAGAACCTCATGTTCGGCGGCGTCCTGTACGATCTCTCCGTGGGAAAATATTTCGTCCAGCTGTCCAACATAAAGGAGACATCGGATAAAAGCGTAAAGGTGCTCCTCGCGCGGCCGGATTTCGCGTTTACCGTGGAGTATTTGGGGAAAACGGTCGATTATACCGAGGAGAACGGCAGAATCGCCGTTACAATTCCCTTTGCCGACGGCAAAGTGGAGATCAGGAAAAAGTGACCTTCATCCCCGACGCTTTTAGAAGCGCGGGGATGCCGTTATAAGGAGCGTTTTGAAAATGGAAAAATTATTTAACGGCGACAAACTTTACATGCTGCCTTCGGTGACGCCCCTCCAGTGCATGGGATTCGTGCTCGCGGGAGAGGGAGACGTCATCGCGGTGGACAGCGGTACGCAGGCGGAAGCGGACGAGCTGGAAACCCTCCTGCTTTCGCTGGGCGGCAGGGTGGATATGTGGTTTTTGACGCACGGGCATTTTGATCACATCGAAGGGCTGATCGAGACATTGGAGCGCGGGAAGATCGCGGTCGGCTCGATCGTCTACCGGTTCCCGCCCCTGGATTACATCGAGCGGGTGGAGCGGAACGAAAACCGCAAGGCGCGGGTTGCCGACCTCGAGCGGGCGATCGCGGCGCGCGGCGTTCCCGTCGTCCGCCCGGAAAAGGGAAAGGCGATTGCGGCGGGGCATTTCCGCGTTCTGCCCCTGTCGGACGGCAGCGCCGTGGGAGAAACGCTGAACCCTTCCAGCGTGGTTTACCGCGTGGATACGCGCGGAGAGAGCGTTCTGTTTCTGGGCGACATGGACTGGCGCGCGGAAGAGAAGATCTTAAAGGAGTTCCCGAACGAAATCCGGTGCAACGTCGTGCAGATGGCGCATCACGGTCAGCAGGGCGTGACCGAGCGCTTTTACCGGGCAGTCCGCCCCAGGGTCTGTTTCTGGCCGACGCCCGAGTGGCTGTGGAACAACGATATCGGCGGCGGCTACGGCACGGGGCCGTTCGAGACGCTGAAAACGCGCGCCTGGATGGAAAAGATGAACACGGTCAATTATCGGTTCGGACAGGGAATCACGGAGGTGGAATAGAATTTTGCCGGAAAGCGAAGGCTTTTCGGCTTTCTTTATACGGAATAATAATCCACCCGCAAGGCGGGTGGTATTACATTTTCGGGCATAGACCTAATCGAAACAGGCGGCGCATAAGTGCGCTTATGATTGACCTGCCAGTCACGCATTTGTAACTTGCTGCCCATCAACGGGGCTTTTCTGCGTTTTCCTTTCTTCTCCTTTGTCCTGCTCCGCTTTCTTGGTTGCTCTTTTTCCTTTTCTCTCCTTGCTTTTCCTTCTCTTTTTTGTGCATCGGCAAAGCCTTTTTTAACCACGCCTCTATCGCGTGTTTTTCTTATTATAACACATTCGCTTGATAACTCCCCCGGTTTTACCGGGGAAGAGATAAAAATAATAGGACAATCATCGATGAAAGCTGCAAAGGGATAAGAGAAAGCTGTTTTACAGGGGAGCAGGGCAATAAGCAACTATGAGATATGCGGCACCCGTTGACGGGGTAGCCGGCAGTTTTCCCTGATAGGGTATATCAAAACCACCGGTTCAACCGGTGGTTTTGATTGAGCGGAGAATGACAAAGGGCGCTCGCTCTGACTTTCAAACAACTGACTGCGCCCGTCTTTTAGCCGTCCGGCCGAAGAAATCGCGCTTTTTTCGTCTGATAATTTTTTCCCGCCCTTGGCGTTTTGCGGTTTATCGGGAAACGGAAAGAAGCGACCGGCAGAACCCGGCGCGCCAGAGCGGCAAAAGGATCTTCGGCCGTTCTGCCGATTCGCACCGCGGGCAATTTGCTTTGGAGCAGGCGCAGAGCGATTGAAAAAAAGAGAGCCCGGACCGTTCGGTTCGGGCTCTGATCGGCAGAAAAAAAGAACGGCGGCGCCGTCCTTACCGATACATTTTCAGCGTGTTCTTCACCAATTTTAATTTGAACTCCACGTCGCGGTAGAGTTCGCCGTCGATGTTGATGACCATGGGAAACGCAGGAATGATCTCGATCTCTTCGATGGGGAAATGCCGGATGCAGGGCTGCTCGAGGATTTTTCCCTTTTTCAGTTTCAGGAGCAGGCCGGGGACCTGCCGCTTTGCGATATCGCAGGCGGCGACGAATTCCAGCCTGCCGTCCGCAATGTCCGCATCGGGGCAGATGGCGAGCCCCCCGCCGTACATCTGACCGTTGCAGACGTTTGCGAGCAGAGAGCGGTAATGCGTCTCTCCCTCCGCCGTCCTTGCGGTGAAATCGTAAAATTTCATGTGCATGAGCGCGGAGATGAGACTTCTCGTATAGCCGAATTTATTTTTGCGCTTCAATTTGGCATAGCGTTCCAGAACGGAGACGTCGATCCCCATGCCTATGATGTTGATGCCGCGCAGGTTCGGCAGCTGCATGAAGTCGGTGTATTTCGCTTCGCCGTCGACGATCAAATCGATTGCCGCGGCGATATCCGTCGGGATATGCGCCGCCGCGGCGAAGTCGTTGCCCGTTCCGCAGGGGATCAGGCCGAAGCGGACGCGGTCGAACTCTTTTAAACCGTTTAAAACTTCATTCAAAGTGCCGTCGCCGCCCATCGCGACGACGTCCGTCGCGCCGTCGTCGATGATCTGTTCGGTCAGGCTGATCGCATGTTTTTCATATTCGGTAAAGTGCAGGCGGTAGGGGACGCCGCGGGCGTCTAACCGCTCTTTCGCGGCGGCGAGGTTCTTCTTCATCACCTTGCCCTTCTTCCCTCCCGCGAGGGGATTTACAATGATATCCAGCATGCCGTTCCTTTGCGTAATGATTGCGGGGAAAGCGCGTAAGGTTTTCCCTTACGGGCGGCTTTTATGAGAAAAGCCGCCGCCCGCGCGCGTACGTCTTTTTAAAATTCAACATTACAATTTTACTACAAATGATAAAAAAATTCAACTTTTATGATATAATATTTTTATATGAAACCGTTTTTCCCCGAAAAATTAAAAAATCTGAACCTTTCTTCCCCGCTTTACGCGGTGGGGGGATGCGTCCGGAACGCGTTTTTAGGGCTTGCGGAAAGCGCGGATACCGATCTCGCGGGGGACCTTTCCGTAAATGAGATGAAAGCGGCCGTCCTCTCCGCGGGGTTCACCGTAAAGGCGGAATATCCGCGGACGGAGACACTGCTGTTTACGGACGGAAGCGGCGCGTCCTTTGAATTTACTTCCTTCCGGCGCGAACGCTATGCCCCCGGCGGCGGGCACGCGCCCGTCGCGGTGGAGCGGACGTCCGATCTCGCGGAGGATGCGCGCCGCCGGGATTTTACCTGCAACGCCGTCTATTACGACCTCGCGCGCGGTACGTGGGAAGATCCGCTCGGCGGGAGGGCGGCGATCGAAAGAAAATCGCTCGAGACCTGCCGCGCCCCCGGGGAGGTCTTCGCTTCGGACGGGCTGCGCCTGCTGCGCCTGTGCCGTTTCGCCGCCGAGCTGGGATTTACGCCCTCCGCGGATACGCTGGCGGGCGCGCGGCGTTATGCGGAGAATATCCGCGATATCGCCGCCGAACGGATTTACGCAGAGTTGCTGAAAATCCTCGCCGCGCCCGAGCGGTATCCCTTTTCTCCGGCGGACGGCGCCCTGCGGGGGCTGGTTCTGTGCGAAGAAATCGGCGTCTTTGCGCTGTTGTTCCCCGAACTCGCCGCGGGGCGGGGAATGGCGCAGCGCGCGGATTTCCACGCGTACGACGTGCTGGATCACTCCTTCCGCGCGGTGCTGTACGCGCCGCCGCATATCCGGCTGGCCGCCCTTCTGCACGACGTGGGAAAACCCGCCTGCTATCTGGAGACGGGGCGGTTTTACGGGCACGCCGAACGCGGCGCCCGCATCGCGGAGGAAATTTTAACGCGCCTGAAAGCCCCGCGCGCCGTCTGCCGGCATACCGTGCGGCTGACTGCGCTTCACATGCTCGATCTGGACGGAAAAATGCGGGAGAGCAAAGTGCGGCGGGCGATCCGCGACAATGCGGATGTCTTTTGGGATTTGATGGCGCTGAAGCAGGCGGATTACGCGGCGTGCAAGGACGATCCGTCCGTCGCTCCCGCCGTCGCCCGCTGGACGGAAATTTTCGGGGCGATGAAGCGGCAGGGCGTTCCCTTTTCCCCGAAAGAGCTGGCGGTAAATGGGGCGGATCTCGCCGCGCTGGGCTTTTCGGGCGCAGAAGTGAAGGCGGAAATTGAAAGGCTGATGGATCTTGCGCTGGCGGAGCCCGCAAAGAACGCGAAAGAGAGCCTGCTCGCGCAGGCAAAGGAGGACTTATGCCGTTTGAAATCATAGCCGCCGCGCTGAGCGCGCTCGCGGTCATATTGCTGATTGTGTTGCTGCTGAAAAAGGATAAACGCGGAAACGGAGAGGAGCTGCGGCGCGGCTTTTCCGAACAGAACGAACGGCTCGTCGGCACGATGGACCGGATTTACCGCGCGCAGCGGGAAAAGGCGGACGATCTGGAGCGGCGGGTCGCGGAGACGGCGGCGCGGAGCGAGAACCGGATAGAGACCGTGCGGCGGGAAATGAACGAGAACCTGCGGTATCTCAACGAACGCAACGAAAAACAGCTGGAGGAAATGCGCCGCATCGTGGAGGAAAAGCTGCAGACCACGCTCGAGAATCGGCTTTCCACCTCCTTTCAGGCGGTCTCCGACCATCTCGATCAGGTGTCGAAGGGGATCGGCGAAGTCCGCCGGCTGGCGGAAAACGTGGGCGACATCAAAAAGGTATTCACCAACGTCAAGCTGCGCGGCACCTGGGGAGAGACGCAGCTGGGAACGCTTTTGGAGCAGATGCTTTCCCCCGAACAGTACCGCCGCAACGTGCGGGTGGATCCGCGCGTCGACGCGTTCGTGGATTTCGCGGTCGTTCTGCCCGGCAAGGACGATGGGGAGACGCTTCTTCCCATCGACAGCAAGTTCCCCATCGAGGAGTATCTCCGTCTCTCGGAGACGGAAAACGACCCCGCCGCCAACGAAAAGGCGGTCAAAGGGCTTGCCGCCGCCGTGCGCAGGCAGGCGGAGTCCATTGCGGATAAATACATACGCCCGCCGCGGACCACCGATTTCGCCATTCTCTATCTCCCGCTGGAGGGACTCTACGCGGAGACGCTGAAAAACGCGGAGCTCGCCTCCTATTTGCAGAAAAAGCGCATCATGGCGTGCGGCCCGACCAATCTCGGCGCGCTGCTGAACAGCCTGCAGACGGGATTTAAAACGCTCGCCATCGAGCGGCGCTCGAGCGAGCTGTGGCAGCTGCTCTCCGCGTTCAAGGCGGAGTTTTACAAGTTTGCGGCGATCCTCGAGAAGACACAGAAAAAATTGCAGGAAGCGCAGGATACCATCGAGGGAGCGGCGAAGAAAACGCGCACCATCGAGAGAAAGCTGCGTTCGGTGGCGGATTTGGGCGGCGAATACCCCGAACAGCTCGCAATCGGCGAGGAAGACGACGCAATAATTTGACAATCGGCGCGTTACGCGCTATAATAAGTTCTGATAAAGGGAAAACATTTCCGATGACAGGAAATTTCAGGAAAAGGAGAAGTTATGTTCGGTAAAATTTTAAAAGGGATTCTGTTGGTCATCCTGGGGATGGTCCTGGGCATCGCCGGCGTCGCGGGGGCGGGGGTCATCGCCTATAAATCCGTGACGGTGGGGCAGATCGCGGACATCGCCCGGCTGGGAGAGGACGTCGTGGGAGAGGAACTCCGCGGAAAGACCGTCGAGGAGGCGATCGCCTTCGTCGGCTCGCTGAGCAATCAGAGCGTGGGGGAGATCGAGGCGCTTTTCCCCATCATCGAGACAAAGATCGACGAGCTCGAAAATTATCAGATCGGGAGCGGCAAGCTGTCCGATCTCCTTACGATTGATCATGAAAAATTAAAGGCGGCTTCCCTTTCCGATCTGGGGGCAAACTTCAACGAGATCTTTCAGATCACCGCTTCGCTCGCGAGTCTTTCGACGATTCTGGAATTTTCCCTTCCCGAAATGCCGCTCTTCGACGCGGACAGTGCGGACAGCATCGCGAATCTCCCCATCACGGAGGCGATGACGGAGCTTTCCGCGCGGCTCAATTTCAACGAGATGACGCTGGGAGATCTGCAGGACGATTTCGGCATCAAGCTCTTTGCAGACGCTTCCGGAGAGGAAACGCTCGTGGATAAGATCCTCGAGCGGGACTGGGCGATCAACGACATCGCCCAGTCGCTCACCGACAAGGTGGATACTTTAAAGCTCTCCGATCTCGACATTCATATCGACAACGATTTGTTCGTCAAGATCATCGGGGAGGGGGAAGACGAGCTCTCGATCGGCGAGATCCAGACGGAGATCACCGCGCGCATCGACGCGATCGCCCTCAGCGACATTGTGACGGACATCGAAAACACGCCGCTGAAAAGCATGGCGGAGCTGACGGTCGGGGAACTCAGGGACGGCAGCACCATTTCGCAGGAAATCAAAAACATCGCGCTGGCGGACGTCTTGGAGCCCTCGCCCGATTCCGTCTTATACAAAATCTGTTATTATACGGAAAACGGAGAGCAGAAAGAGACTACGGTCGGGGGGCTTACCGACCGCGTGGACAGCCTCAAGATCGGCGAGCTGATCGACGTCGGAGACACGCCGCTGAAGAGCATGGCGGACATGACGATCGGAGAGCTCGGCGAACCGAACGCCGTGCAGAATATGATCGACGACATCGCGCTGGAGGATATTCTGGGCGACAGCCAGAACAATAAAATTCTGACGGCGCTCTTCACCATGCCGGACGGCGGAAAGACCACCGTCTCGCAGATCGGCGAACGCCTGGATACGCTGGTTTTGGGCGATATGGTGGAGATTCCGGAGGGGAGTTTTCTTGTTTCGTTTGCCGATCTGACGGTGAGCGATCTCGGCGACAGTGCAAAAATTCAGAGCACAGTGGACGGGGTGACTTTGGAATCCGTCCTGGGCAAAGACCTGACGGAGGGGAGCATTCTTTACGCCATCTGCTACCGCACGGAGAACGGCGAAAAGGTCCCCGTGACGGTGGGAGAGCTCGGCAGCCGCGTCGAAGAGGTGGAGCTGAAAGAGATCCTCGGCGAGGAGCTCGCGGCGCAGAACCCCATCATCGCGGCGCTCTACGAGAAGGGCGCGAACCTCAAAAATATCGGGAACGTGCTCTCCGCGCTGACCCTGACGGACGTCTTTGCGGACGAGATCACCGTGTTTGTGGAAAAAGCAGCGGGAACGTATTCCTCGCACGATACATACGTGCGGGACGCCGAAGGCAATTATACCAAAAAGGAGAACCCGTCCGCGGGAGAGACCGTTTACCGTTTGAGCGGTCAGTCTAACATCTGGCTCTTTTTGCTGTACGATTACGACAAGGAGACGCAGACCTACCGTTCGGCGGAATCCGTTCCCCTCGTGAAGGTGAACGAGCGCGTCGAAGCCGCCGCCGCGATGTTCAACAACGTGCCGCTCGAATCGCTGTGGGAGATCGGGCTCCTCGGAACCGTCGACCCGGATGGCGCGAACCAGCCGGATGAAAAGATCCGCGACCTTACGATCTCCGAGCTCGTAACGCTCGTCGGCAAGATCCCCTCTTCGGTATGGAATACGATTCTGACAGCGTAAAAATGGCGAAAATATCGCGAATCTGCTGAAATCAATTGACAAAATAATTCAAATCTGTTATATTAAAAAGACCTTGATTGCGCGCAATAACGCAATCCGAATAAGACCGGGAGGTAAATAAAATGACGAAATACGAAATGCTTTACATCTTAGACCCTGCGCTCGAAGAGGAAGCAAGAGATGCGCTCGTCAAAAAGTTCGAGGATCTGGTCGCCGCAAACGGCGGCACCGTGGAGAAGACGGATGTTTGGGGCATGAAGAAACTGCAGTACCCCATTCAGTACAAATCCGAGGGCTTTTACGTCGTTATGACGTTCGAGGCGGCGCCTGCGTTCGTGCAGGAGTTAAAGCGCGTCGTCGGCATTACGGACGGCGTTTTAAGGCGTCTCATTACGAAGCTGTAAGCGGGAGCGGGCGATGAATAAGGTAGTTTTAATCGGCAATTTGACAAGGGATCCCGAACTGTCGGAGACGGGCAGCGGCGTCGCGTTCTGCCGTTTCTCCATCGCTGTGACGAGGAGATTTGCGAATGCGGACGGAAACCGCGAGACGGATTTTTTCAACATCACCGTCTGGCGCGGACAGGCTGAAAACTGCGGCAGATACCTGAAAAAGGGCAACAAAGTCGCGGTGGTCGGCAGTCTGCAGAACCGCTCTTACGAGGACAAGGAAGGGATCAAACGCACGGTAACGGATATCGTCGCGGACGAAGTGGAATTTCTGACGCCGAAGGGCAGCGGGGAAGACCGTTCGTATGACGACGCGCCTGCCGTCAAGCGGGAACGCCCTGTGCTCGAACAGCTTGACGACGACGATCAGCTGCCGTTTTAACGAAGTTAAGGAGAAGAATCATGGAAGAAAAAGCAGTGAAAAAGGTCATGAAGAGAACGCCGAGAAGAAAGGTGTGCGCTTTTTGCCAGAATAAGATCGACGCGATCGATTATAAAGACGTCAACACGCTGAAAAAGTACGTGACGGAAAAGGGCAAAATTTTACCCCGCAGAATGACGGGCGTCTGCGCGAAGCACCAGCGCGTTCTTGCCAGCGCCATCAAGCGCGCGAGAATCGTAGACCTGCTTCCGTTCAAAGGAGAGTAACAAACCGCGCCCGGATCAGAAGTTCCCGGGCGCTTTTTTTCGGGGAACGCTATGAATAAAGTTGTGAAAGATATTTTGAAATGGGCGTCGCTCGTTCTCGGCGTCGCGGCGGTATTTGCGCTCTTTCTGCCGGCAGTGACGGTAGCCGTCGGCGACGGAGGGGACGTCAGCCTGAACTGGAATTTCAACGCCGTTGAGATCGTGTTCGGCGGAAATAGGGAGATCAGGCACTTTCCTCCATTCAACAACGGACAGGAACCGATTATAATGGAGATGTTTACATTTAACTTCCCGCTGTTTCTGTCGCTCCTGCTGCCGCTCGTCGGCGGGGCGTTCAGCTTTGCGGAGGGAAAAAACAGGGCGTTCGGCTGGGTATCCGTCGCGCTGTTCGGGCTGGGAGCGCTGCTCTCCGCGCTGTCCGTCGTTCTGATCCCCGCCGGGTACGGTACGTTTCTCAAAAACGCGCTCGATCTTACGGGAACGGTGGTTGCTACGCTGAGCGTGACGGCGTCGCTGTTCTGGCTGCTGCCCCTCATCTGCTCCCTCGTCGGGGGCGGGTGCGCGCTGGCGGTGCGGATTGCCGAAAGAAAAGGAGTCGAAAAATGAAAAAGAAAACGCTGAAAACAATCTCCGTTCTGTTGGGAGCGGTTTCCGCCGCTTTTGCGCTCACCGCCGTATTTCTGATCTTTGCGGACGCCGTTTCCACGACGGTTCTGAAAAAGGATTACACCTATACGGGCGCGCAGGTCGTATTCGGATACGCGCGCGGGACGGGCGCTCTCAAAACGTGGGTATTTCACTTCAATATCCTGGCGTTTATCGCGTATTTTCTGCCGCTTGCGGGCGGCGCGCTCGCGTTCTTTGCAAAGAGCAAGGGAATGTGCGCGGCGGCGTTTCTCTGTTTCGTCGTCTCCGCCGTCCTTCTGTTTCTGATGCCGGAGCTTTCCACGCTGTTCATCGGCGATCAGCTTACCGGAGATTCGGAGGCGCTCGTCTTTGCGCTGAACGTCGGGGCAATTCTGGCGGGCGTGTTTTCCGCCCTGGGCGGCATCCTCGCCATTGCGAAAAACTTTTTTCTCCCGGCAAATAAAAAGTGAAAAAATTTTTTGAAAATTTTTTCAAAAAATAAAAAAAACGGGGTTCAAACGCTTTACAAACCCCCGCCGGATGTGGTATAGTATTACTGCAATCAGGGAAACAGATTGCTTGAAAGTGCTCATCATTTTCCCCCTTATCATATATTATTCAGGAAGCAGTTAACAGTGTTAATTGCTTTTTGAATTTTAAAGGGAAATCCGCCGCCGGGCGGTTTTTTTTATTTCGCCGGGCCGGTGCGGAAAAATTCGCCGATAATTTTTACGAACGGGTTGACAAATCTTCTTTTACGGGTTACAATAGAATAGACCGAAATAAGTTCGCGCAAACAATTCGCGCGGATTGCTGAAAAAATGATCGGAGGAAAAGTTATGAAGACGGTAAAAGACAAGTATCTGGTGGTCGGCGCGGATTTCGCGGGATTCCCGCTGAAGGAAGCAGTCGTCGAACATCTGACCAAAAAGGGCTGGAAGATCACCGACCTCGGCGTCACCAGGGACAGCGATCCCAACGACACCGAAAACATGTTCCACAGAGTGGGGCTGCGCGTCGGGAGTAAAATTTCCGAAGGGGAATTCGAGCGCGCGCTGTTGTTCTGCGGCACCGGAATGGGGATCCATATCGCGGCGTCCAAGTGCCCGCACGTCCACGCGGGCGTGGTGGAGAGCGTTCCGGCGGCGCTGCGCGCAATTACCGGGAACGGCGTCAACGTTCTGGCGATGGGCGCGTTTTACGTCGCTCCGCAGATGGGCTGCGACATTGCGGACGCCTATCTCAACGCGGAGCTTGGCACGGGTTACGAGTGGTGGCATAACTTCTATGAATTCCACAAGCTGGCGATCGACGAGCTGGAGGCGTTCAACTATGAGGAATACAAGAAAAACGGGTTCAAAGTAAAGCACCTCGGCGATTACGATCTCACCCTGGAGACCAAGCCGGAATAACGAAACTGTCGGAAAACAACCTGCCCAGGCAGGTTGTTTTTTTGTGTAAGAAAAGCACGCGATAGAGGCGTGGTTGAAAAGAGGCGAAAGCCGATGCACAAAAAAGAGCAGGAAAAGCAAGGATAGAAAAGGAAAGAGAAAAGGAAAAAGAGCAACCAAGAAAGCGGAGCAGGACAAAGCAGAAGAAAGGAAAGCGCAGAAAAGCCCCGTTTACGGGCAGCAAGTAACAAATGCGTGACTGGCAGGTCAATCATAAGCGCACTTGTGCGCCGCCTGTATCGATTAGGGCTATGCCCGAAATTGTAATACCACCCGCTTTGCGGGTGGATTATTATGTACCGGCGATCTGAAAACCTGTTACCGATCTGCTTATTCGGAAATATCGTTTTTTCGGGTTCAAAACAGGGCTTCCCGCCGGGGCGTTTTCCGGTGACAGATTCCGCGGCAAATTTGCGGGGAGAAAGCGCAGGCGCGGCAAGAGAAAGCGCTTCTTTGAACTCCGGCGGAACCGCGGGTACTAAATACCGCTGAGGGATTCGGGCAAAAGAGCTGAAACGGGACGGAAAGCTGCCGCCTTGTTTGACATGAAAGCAAACGACGGCGCCCGCATTTTGGCTGACGGTTATGCGGTAGCCGATGTCTTTGCCGCGAACAGGGATTATTTTTAACAAAGTTCGATTTTTTACGTTAAAATTACAGAAAGGATTGATTGATTTTGATTATAAGTCGATGAAAAAGTAAACTATTTTTGTTTTTTGTATTGACAAGCGGAAAAAACTGTGTTATATTAGAAAAAAAAGAAGAGGGAAAAAGATGAAAAAACTGTTATGTGCTTTGCTGTGCGCCGTCGTGTTTTTTTCGTCCGCGTGCGGCGAGCCGCAGCGCAAGTACGATTATACGGTGCCGGATCGGGAGATGAACGGGATGTTTGACGTTGATTTGCTGCAGAAAAAAACAGTAACCGTGGAAAAGGTCGCCGAGACGGACGGGGTCGAGGGATTTCTCCTCGAAGGGATGCCCTATGCCGATACGCGCGTCAATCGGGCGTTTTTTTGGGTGGGAAAACCGCAGGGAACCGCGCCGTCGACAGGCTGGCCCGCCGTGCTTTTGCTGCACGGGGGCGGCGGCAACGCCTTTGCCGACTGGGTGAAGTTCTGGAACGGGTGCGGCTACGTCGCGCTGGCGCTGGACGTCGGCGGGAAGATGTTTGACTCGTCGCTGAATCTCGTCCCGAACAGGGAATTCTACTGTGACGGGAGCTGGGGCTCTGTCGGCTGCGGAACGGACGAAGCGGCTTTTTCCAGATCCTGGACGTATATGAATATCTGCAATGCGATCCTCGCGCACAATTATCTGCGCTCGCTCTCTTACGTCGACAGCGGTAAAACGGTCGCGACCGGGATCAGCTGGGGCGGCTATCTGACGTGTATTTTGTCCGGGCTGGATAAGCGGTTCTGCGGGTTTGCGCCCGTATACGGCTGCGGCAGCATGGATACGGATTCGTGGGGGCTGAACACCGCCGGGCTGAGCGGACTGAGCGAGACCGCCCGCGCGGCGTGGCGCGCCGTCTACGATCCTACCGCGTATCTGCCGTACAGCACCCGCCCGATGCTCTTCGTCTCCGGGCTGACCGACCACGCGTTTTCCTCCGTCTCGCACAAAAAGAGCACCGAGCTGATCCCCGGGAAGGTATTTTACGCTTATGCGCCTTCGCTGGAACACGGGCATTATTATGAGCAGACGCCTGCGGTGGGGCTTTTTTTCGAGCATATCCTGAACGATACCGCGCTTCCGGTCAATTTTCTGTCGGCGTCCTTTGACGGGGGCGAAATCGCGCTCTCGCTGGAAGGGGAAATCGACGGTGCGCTGCTCGTCTATACCCTTTCGACCGAACGGGATTCGCACGCATGGAAATGGGAGCGAAAGCAGATCGACCTGACGGCGGGGCAGAATGCCGTCGCGGTGCCGGAGGGCGCAGTCGCCGCCCTGGTCATCGGCTATGACGAGGATTACAGCTCTCCCGTCGCGAGCACCGATCTCTTCTTCGCGGGAGAAGTTTCTGCGTTTCAATAGGAAACAGTGAATTTAAGCGACGCGGGCGTTTCGTCCGCGCCGTTCCTTTTTCAGAAGGGATAAAAAAAGCCCCCCGAAATCTTTTCGGGGGGCGTTGATTTTTATTTCAGAACCCGCCTTGCGGCAGCCGTGACGTTTTCCGCCGTAAAGCCGAAGTGGGAAAAGAGCTGTTCGGAAGGGGCGCTCGCGCCGAACGTCGTCATGCCGACGATCTCGCCGTCCAGTCCCGCGTAGCGGTACCAGCTGTAAGGGGAGCCCGCTTCCACGCAGACGCGGGCGCGCACGGCGGAGGGAAGAACGCTCTCCCTGTAAGCGGCGCTCTGCTTCTCGAATTCCTCGATGCAGGGCATTGATACGACGCGCGCGTCGATGTGATCCGCTTTCAGATTTTTCTGCGCCTCCATGCAGAGCTGTACCTCGGAGCCGCTCGCGATCAGAATGACGTCCGGCGTCTTTTTCTCCGAATCGGAGAGGATATAGCCGCCTTTCAGCGCCCCTTCGCCCGTATTTTCAAACATGGGGAGCGTCTGGCGGGAGAGCACCAGCGCGGTGGGGGAAGTCCCTGTCAGCGCGGAGATCCACGCCGCGGCGGTTTCCCTGCCGTCGCAGGGGCGGTAAACCTTCATGTTTGGGATGCTGCGCAGCCCCACGAGCTGTTCGACCGGCTCGTGCGTGGGGCCGTCCTCTCCCACGCCGATGGAATCGTGCGTCAAAATGTAGATTACGGGAAGATTCATCAGCGCGGAAAGGCGCATGGCGTTCTTCATATAATCGGAGAACACGAAGAAGGTGGCGCAGTAAACGGTCAGCCCGCCGTGCAGGCAGATGCCGTTTGCGATCGCCGCCATGGCGTGTTCGCGGATTCCGAAGTGGAGGTTGGAGCCCGTCCTGTCCTCGGGGAGAAAATCCCCCCGCTCCTTCATGCGGGATTTGTTGGAGGGGCCGAGGTCGGCGGAGCCGCCGATCAGGTTGGGGATGAGTTTTGCCAGGCGGTTCAAGACGGTGCTGCTCGTGCCGCGCGTCGCGTCCGCCTTGTCGAACGCCCACAGCTCGGGGTGCGCCGCGAAATCCGGCTTTCTGTTTTCCATAAACGCGCGGAATTCCTCATACAGCGCGGGATACTGCGCCCGGTACGCGTCCAGGAGCGCCGCGTAGCTTCGCTCCGCCTGTCTGCCGCGGCGGACGGCGCTGCGCCTGACTGCGAGCAGTTCGGCGGGGATCTCGAAGGGCTCCTCCGTCCAGCCGAAATAGTCCTTGGTCTTTTGCAGATTGTCCGCGCCGAGGGGCGCGCCGTGGCAGCTTTCGCTGCCTGCGAGCGGGGATCCGTAGCCGATGACCGATTTGCAGATGATCAGCGAGGGCTTTTCGGGTTCCGCCTTCGCCCGTTTCACCGCTCTGCGGAGGGCGTTCAGGTCGTTCGCGTCCGCCACTTTGATGACCTGCCAGCCCAGCGCCTCGTGGCGCTTGCCCACGTCTTCGCGGAAGGCGATATCGGTATTGCCCTCGATGGTGATGTCGTTGTCGTCGTAAAAGACGATGAGCTTTCCCAGCTTCAGCGTGCCCGCGAGGGAGGCCGCCTCGTTTTCGATGCCTTCCTGCAGGCATCCGTCACCCACGAGCGCGTAAGTGTAGTGGTCGACGACGGGGAAGTTTTCGCGGTTGAAGCGCGCGGCGAGATAGCTCTCCGCGATCGCCATGCCGACGGCGTTTGCGATTCCCTGCCCGAGCGGCCCGGTGGTGGTTTCGATCCCCGGCGTCTGGCCGTATTCGGGGTGGCCGGGCGTTTTGGAGCCGAATTGGCGGAAGTTCATCAGATCTTCCTTCGTAAGGTCGTACCCGAAGAGATAGAGGAGGGCGTAGTTCAGCATGGAACCGTGCCCCGCCGAGAGAATAAAGCGGTCCCTGTTTTCAAAACGGGGATTTTCAGGGCTGAACTTCAAAAAATCGTAAAACAGCGTGACGCCGATGGGCGCGGAACCGAGGGGAAGCCCCGGGTGCCCGGAGTTCGCCCGCTGGATGGCTTCTGCGGAGAGGATCCTGACCGCGTCCACCGTTTTCTGACGGAGATTCATAAATAGCGCTCCTTAAAGTAATTTCTGTTCTTATTGTAATATAATTTCGGATTTTAATCAAGTTATTTGCCTCTGCGCCCCCGAAAAAGAGTGAAAATTCTTGAAAACTTTACCGAAGTATGATATACTTTAATTCAACTTGTAATTGGAGATATCGCTATGGAACAGAAACAGTTTGTCAGAGAGATCGCGGATATCACCGCGGATTTTCCCCAATGGTATACGGACGTCGTCATCAAGACCGAGCTCGTCGACTACGGCCCCGTCAAGGGAACGATGGTCATTCGCCCGTACGGCTATGGGATCTGGGAGAATATACAGAGAGAGATGGATAAGCGCTTTCGGGCGGAGGGCGTCAAAAACGCCTATTTCCCCATGCTGATCCCCGAGAGCTATCTGAAGCGGGAGGCGGAGCACGTGGAGGGGTTCGCGCCCGAAGTCGCCGTCGTCACGCATGCGGGCGGCAAAAAGCTGGACGAGCCGCTGATCGTGCGCCCCACGTCCGAGACGATCATCTGTGAAATGTATTCCAAGTGGATGAAGAGCTACCGCGATCTTCCCATCCTGATCAATCAGTGGGCGAACGTCGTCCGCTGGGAGAAGACCACGCGCCCCTTTTTGCGCACGAGCGAGTTTTTGTGGCAGGAAGGGCACACCGTTCACGCCACCGAGGAAGAGGCGATGGAGGAGACCATCCGCATGCTGAACGTCTACAAGGCGTTCGCGGAAGAGGTGCTGGCGATCCCCGTATTCACCGGGAGAAAGACCGAAAAGGAAAAGTTCGCGGGCGCGGTCGCCACGTACGGCATGGAGGCGATGATGCTGGACGGAAAATCTTTGCAGGCGGGCACTTCCCACTATCTGGGACAGAATTTCGCCAAGTCGTTCGATATGAAGTTTCTGGATAAGGACGGCGTCCTGAAATACGGGTACTCCACTTCGTGGGGCACTTCCACCCGCATGATCGGCGCGCTGATCATGGCGCACGGGGACGAGCGCGGCTTGGTGCTTCCCCCCATGGTGGCGCCCGTCCAGGCGATCGTCGTGCCCGTCGCCGCGCACAAAGAGGGAGTGACGGAGAAGGCGAAGGAGATAGCGGCGCAGCTGATTGCTGCCGACGTGCGCGCGGAGACCGATCTCAGGGAGATGAGCCCCGGCTGGAAGTTCAACGAATGGGAAATGAAGGGCGTGCCCGTCCGCATCGAGATCGGCCCGCGGGACATCGAAAACAGCCAGGCGGTCGTCGTGCGCAGGGACACGCACGAAAAGACTTTCGTCCCGCTGGAAGGCCTCGCGGATACCGTCGCGGATCTGTTGAAGGCCATTCAGAAAAACATGCTGGAAAAATCCAGGGCGCTGCGCGACAGCAGGGTCTCGGAGGCGCACTCGGTGGCGGAGATTCTGGACGGCGTGGAGAGAGGGCACTTTGTGAAGGCCGCATGGTGCGGCTGCCGCGCCTGCGAGGACAAGATCAAGGAGGAGACGGCGGCTTCCGCCCGCGTGATCGCGGAGGGCGAACAAGTGGATACCGTCTGCGCGGTCTGCGGAAAACCCGCGGAGCACACCGTCTATTTTGCGCGGGCATACTGATTTTTTTGCGGGGCTTTTAATTCTTTTTCAATCTTGGCGTATTATAATGATGAGGACGGAACAGATCCGTCGTCGGAGGCAAAATGACAATTTTTATCGGACAAGATTCACTTGGGCAGTATATCGGGCTGGAAATGTCTGCCGGGGCAGTATACGGGATCTTCGCCGCGGTTCTGGCGGTGATGCTCGCCTTCCACGTGATGTGGGCGGTCGGGCTCACATCCATCGGCAGGCGCCAGGGGATCAAGACGGCGTGGCTCGCCTGGATTCCCTTCGTCAACCGCTATGTCATGGGGAAGATCTCCGGGCAGGCCAACCTGTTCGGGCTGAAGGTCAAAAACATGGGCGTCTGGGTGATGCTGCTGGAATTTCTCGATTTCGCGCTCATGGGGACGGCGGTCGGCCTGTACTATGCGGACACGCTCGGCGCCTTTTTCGCGGGAGAACACGTCTATCTGATGTCTGCGGGCGGGTTCGGCAGTCTTCCCGTCCCCGTCACGGCGACGGGCGGCGAACTTCTGATTCCCTACGCGTCCGCCGCGAGCGTGCTCTCGATGATCTCGTCCTTTGTTGCGCTCATCGCGCTGTTCTTCTCCATCTCGCTTTATCTCGATTTCTTCAAGCGGCTGGTCCCGGAGACGTTCTGGGTCTATACGCTCCTTTCCGTTCTGCTGGATATCACCGGGCTGATGGTGTTTCTCGTGCGGAAAAAAGATCCGGTCGATTATAAAGAGTACATGCAGAACAAATACCGCCGCACGTACTACGGCGGGGTCAACCCCTACGCGCAGACGCCGCCGGACGATCCCTACCGCGAATACGCGCAGAAGGGGGATTACGATCCGGGCGATCCGTTTTCCGACCTGAAGCCGACCGAGGGAGAAGGGGAGAATCAGGGCGAAAATTAGCCGAACAGAGGAGGAAGCTGCAAAACCTCCTCTTTTTCTTTGCGTTTTTTTTGCCGAAGTGGTAAAATAAATTTATGCTTTACGAGAATATCGCGGCGATCTCCACGCCCCTGGGGGCGGGAGGCGTCGCCGTCATCAGAATCAGCGGAGAATCGCCCCTTTCGGTCGCGGAACAGATGTTTTTTCCGGCGGGAAGGACGAAGGTCAGAGATTTTGTCCCCTATCGCATGTACACGGGGGAGATCGACGCGGGGAGCTTCAGGGACTTCGGCATGTGCGTCCGGTTTGCCGCGCCCAAGAGCTATACCGGGGAAAACATGGTGGAGTTTCACTGTCACGGCGGCGTCGCGATCGCGCAGGGGATTCTGCGCCGCGCGCTCGCGCTGGGGTGCCGTCCCGCTGCGAATGGCGAGTTCACCAAGCGCGCCTTCTTAAACGGAAAACTCTCCCTTTCGTCCGCGGAAGGGCTGATCGACATGATCGGCAGCGAGAGCGAGGGAGAGGTGAAAGCCGGGTACTATCTCTACCGCGAGGGGCTGAAAAACCGGGTGGAGAAGATGCAGGATGCGCTCACTTACGTGCTGGCGCAGATCGACGCGAACATCGACTTTCCCGAAGAGGATCTGGAGGACGCCGCGCTCGGCGCCGTAAGGGAAAAGCTCTCTTCGCTCTGTGCGGAGATCGAGGCGCTCATCGCCACGTACCGCACGGGGCGCTCGCTGAAAAACGGCGTGAAGGTGGCGATCGTAGGCCGCCCGAATACGGGCAAGAGCTCTCTGTTAAATCGGCTTTTGAATTACGACAAGGCGATCGTCTCCTCCGTGGCGGGCACCACGCGGGACGTGGTGGAGGGCACGATGGAGATCGAGGGCGTGCGCTTTCTCCTTTCGGACACCGCGGGCATCCGCGAGACGGAAAACGAGGTGGAGAGCGTGGGCATCGCGCGCGCTAGGCGGGCGCTGGAGGAGAGCGATCTCGTGCTGTTCGTGCTGGACGGTTCCAGGCCGCTGACGGAGGAGGATCGGCAGATCTTCGGCGAAATTGCGGATAAAAACCGCATTGTCGTGTATAATAAATCAGATCTCTCGGGGCTGGTGAAGCTGAAGGAGATCGACCTGATGGTCTCCGCGGCGACGGGTGAAAACATCGGGCGGCTGAAAGAGCTTCTCTATCGGCGCGCGCTGGGCGATCGGATCGATCTCAACGGCGATTTCCTCACCGAAGAGCGGCACTACGCGGCGTTGAAGCGCGCGCTGGAAAAATTGACGGCGGCAAGGGATCAGGCGGGGAGCGTTCCCCTCGATCTCATCGCGGTGGATCTCCGCGCCGGCTGGGAAACGCTGGGCGAAATTTCGGGCAAGACCGCGGGCGAACATATCATTGACGAAATCTTCTCCAAATTTTGCGTGGGGAAGTAAAGGAGACGGCATGAAAGTAAATGAAATCAGGTACGAGCGCGTGACGCTCGAGGAGACGAAAGAGAAAATTGCGGCGGCGGTGGACGCCGTCAAGCGGGCGAAGAGCGGAAAGGACCTGGCGGAGATCCGCGAAAAAATGGTCAAGCCCGCGATGGTGGATTTTTATACGGCGGCTTCGCTGTGCAACGCGCGCTATACGCAGGATACGCGGGACGCGTTCTACAAGGCCGAAATGGATTATTACGACGAGGTCGGGCCGCTGATGCAGGACGCGTATCTGCAGTTTACCAACGCGCTCCTCGACTCTCCCTACCGGAAGGAGGCGGAAGCCTTCATCAATCCGCTGGTCTTTGCGAATTACGAGCTGGCGCGGAAAGCCCACAGCCCCGAAATCATCGCCGACGAACAGGAGGAGAGCCGCCTTGTCACGGCGTATTCCGCGCTGATGAGTCAGATGCAGTTCGACTGGGAGGGGAAAAAAGTACCCATGCCCATCATCCGCGGCAAGATGCAGGCGGACGACCGCGCGGTGCGCAGGGCCGCGGCGGAGGCGCTCGGGCGGGGCATGGCGGAACACGCCGCAGAGCTGGACGATCTGTACGATCAGCTCGTCAGGGTGCGCGACCGCCAGGCGAAGAAGCTGGGACTCAGAAGCTATACCGCGCTCGGCTACTATCGCATGGGGCGGATCGACTATGACCGCGAAATGGTGGAGACTTTCCGTGACAACGTGCTCGCGGATATCGTTCCCGCGGCGAAGCGGATCAAAGAAGAAGTCGCGCGTGCGCTCGGCTGGGAAAGCGTGATGCTGTATGACGACGCCGTCTATTTCGGCGGCGGTCAGCCCGAACCCAAGCTCTCCGCGGAGGGCATTCTGGAAGCGGGGCGCGAGATGTACCGCAAAATGAGCCCCGAAACGGGGAAATTCATGGATAAGATGCTGGCGGCGGGCGCGTTCGACGTGCTCTCCCGCGACGGCAAGTGGGGCGGCGGCTACTGCACGGAATTCACCAAATACGAGCAGATCTTTATTCTGGCGAACTTCAACGGGTCGAGCGGCGACGTGGACGTCGTCACGCACGAATTCGGCCACGGCTTCGCCATGGATATGCAGTTTCAGTCCGGAGACTGGGAGCTGCAGGTGGGCGGCATGGAGACGGCGGAGTGCCATTCCATGAGCATGGAGTTCTTCTGCTGGAAGTACATGGATCTCTTCTTCGACGACGCCGAAAAGTACAAATTAAAGCACCTTCTGGATTCCTTCACCTTCATTCCCTACGGCTGTATGGTGGACGAGTTCCAGCATATCGTATACGACAATCCGTCGCTTACGCCCGCAGAACGCAAGGAAACGTGGAATCGGCTGGAGGCAAAATACCGCCCCTATCTCACGACGAAAGGCATTCCTTATCTGGAAGAGGGCACGCGCTGGCAGTATCAGATGCACATTTACGAGTCGCCGTTCTACTATATCGACTACTGCCTGGCGCAGACGGTCGCGCTCGGGTTTTTGCTCGCCTCCCGCAAAGATTATGACGGGGCGTTTGAAAAATACTGCGCGTTCTGCCGCAAGGGCGGGACGGAGCGCTTCTCCGAACTGGTCCGGGAAGCGGGCGTTCCCTCCCCGTTTGAAGAGGGCGCGCTCAAGACCGTCGCGGACGGCGTGACTGCGCTTTACGGCGCGCTGAAAGCGCAGTGATATTTTAAAAATTGGCAAAACATGGCGTTTTCCGGAACATGTGTGGAAAATAAAAGAGGCGGCAGGCTTTTTTGCAATGCTTTTAAGTCCCGCTGCCTGTTCCCTGATCTCCGCTGTCTGAAACAAAGCGATCCGCCCAAAAAGGGCGGATCGCTTTTTTCGTATCTCGTTAATTTTTAAGGAAATCAGGAAAGGCTGTATTCGCCGTATCCGTGTACGGCAAAACGGCTCCCGAAGAACGCCTTGATCCCGCGCTTCATCTCTTCGTAGTCTTTCAGGCAGAAGGTCTCGACGGCAGAGTGCATGGCGAGCTGCGCCAGCCCGACGTCACAGGAACGGACGGAGAGCTGGGAAGAGCTGATCGCCCCCAGCGTCCCGCCGCAGGGCAGATCGGAGCGCATGTAGAAGTCCTGATGCTTTACTCCCGCGCGGTCGAAGATCTCCTTGACGATGGCGGCGGAGAGGGCGTCCGTCGTATAGTTCTGGTTGGCGTGCCGCTTGATCACGACGCCCTTCCCGGGCATCGTCCGGTTTGTGGGATCGGACAATTCGGGATGGTTGGGATGGAGCGCGTGCGCGTTATCCACCGATAAAAAGAGGCTTTCCGCGAGCGCGCCGTCGAAGTTGTCTCCGCCGATCGCGCGGTAGACGCGTTCCGCCGTTTCCCGCAGAAAGGTGGAGCCCGCGCCCTGCTTGGTGGCGCTGCCCACCTCTTCGTTGTCCGCGAGGAAGGCGACGGCGATGCCGTCCGGGGCACAGTCCGCGACCGCTTCGAGGGAAGCGAAGGCGGAAGTCAGATTGTCGATGCGGGGCGCGGAGAGAAACGCGCCGTCCAGGCCGTTCACAAAGGGCTTTTCCCTGCATACGACGAAGAGATCCCAGTCCACAATTTCGCCTTCCGTCCGCTGTGCGAAAAGTTCCTTTACCGAGCGGATCGCATGGTCCAGCCCGATCAGCGGCATCATATCCGTCTGCGGATTGAGTTTGATCCCGTCGTTCGCACTCCTGTTGAAGTGAATGGCGACGGAGGGAATCACAAAGGTCTCTTCGCTGGCGACGGGGACGGACAAGATTTTTCCCTCCCGTTTTACGACGGCGCGGCCCGCGAGCGCGAGGGGACGGTCCAGCCAGGAGTAAAAGAGCCCGCCGCCGTACTTTTCGACGTTCAGCTTGCAGTATGCCTCGACTGTGGCGACCGCGTCCCCCTTTACTTTGAAAGCGGGGGAATCGGTGTGCGACGCGGCGAAGCGGAAGGTCTTTCGATTGCCGACGGACAGGGCGATGAGGGCCGACCCGTCGCGCACGATAAAGTAGCGCTTTCCCGCTTCGATCCGGTAAGGCTCGGTCTCGTTTAAGAGAACAAAGCCGCGCTCGGCAAGGTATGCCGCTGCGTTTGCCACCGCGTGATAGGCGGTGTACGAGCGGTCGAGATATTGCGTCAGTTCCATTTCAATGCCTTCTTGTTTTTTCTATTAGGGTATCACAAAACGCGGCGAATGTAAAGAATTTTCGGTTCCCCCGGGACGGGAAAGGGGAGATTGGATAAAATTTTCGTTTTTTTTGAAAAAAGAATCTGAAAAGCCGTTGCTTTTCCGCCCGAAATATGGTAAAACTATTAAGGCAGTCATTACAGACGGAAAACGGAATTTCATCGGGAAAGAGAAAATGATTTTTTCAAAGAACAAACACCTCAATCTGGTTATCACATACGCGCTGCTTGCGGGGCTGGCAGTGCTGTTCGCGCTCAATTACCACGTATTCGTGCTGGACAACGACTTTGCGCCGGCAGGGCTGGCGGGGATTCTGGTCATGGTGCAGTATCTGGGGGGATTCAAGATCTCCTGGCTGAACCTGGTGCTCAACGTGCCGCTCGCCGCGCTGTGCTTTTTTTTCGTCAGCCGCTCGTTCGCCGTGCGCTCGCTCGTCTTTTCGGTGGTGTTTTCGGGCGCGTTGCTGCTGGCGGAATACGTGGATTTCTATACGTTCGAGACGCAGTACGACCGCATTCTCGCGGTCATTTCCGCCGGATTCATCAACGGCTTTCTGTACGGCTGCGCCATCCGCCTGGGCGGCTCGACGGGGGGAACCGACCTCCTTGCGGCGCTCATTCAGGCGCGCTGGAAGTCCTATAATCTGGTATGGATCATCTTCGTGATCAACGCGGTCGTAGCGGTCTCATCTTTTTTCGTCTACAACATGGAATCCGTGCTGTTCAGCCTGATTTACAGTTATTTCACCTCCCGCGTGAGCGACAATATTCTGAAGGGCATCAAGGCGGCCCTGCGCGCGGAGATCGTCACAGAGGATCCCGAGCCCATTGCCCGCGCGCTCGCGACCAAACTGCATCACGGCGTGACCGAAGTGCGCGCGCTCGGGATGTATTCGCGCAAGGAGAAGTTTCTGCTCGTTTGCGTCATCAACAAGCGCGAGCTGTCCGAATTTGAAAATCTCATCCGCAAGTTCCCGAACGTCTTTGTGAGCGTGTCGTCCGTCAATCAGATTTTCGGCCGCTTTTACGGCAAGCAGGATAACCGCCCGGAGAATTTCCCCGATAACGGCATTCCCCTCACGTACGCCACCACCGGATCGGTGGTTTCGGAGCCGTTTGAAGACGGGCAGGAACCGGCGGAAACGAATCCGGAAGGGGAAAACGCCGAGGCATAAATTCGGCGTTTTCGCATTGTTTACGATCAATTACGGAGGAATTGCAAATGGATAAAAAACTGAAGGAATATGCCGCGCTCCTGATCGAGCTGGGCGTCAATCTGCAGCAGGGCGAAACCCTCGCGATCGCCTGTCCCGTCGAATGCTGCGACTTGGCGGAGGAAGCCGCGCGCGCGGCTTACGAGCGGGGCGCGGAGCGCGTCGTCATGTTCTGGAGCTCGGGAAAACTCTCCAAGCTGAGTTATCAGTATCAGAGCGAAAAGACGCTCACCGAGGTGCCCGATTATCTGGTCGCTTCCCGCGATTTCATTCTCGGTAAAAAGGGCGCTTATCTCTGCATCATTTCGGACGAGCCCGGCCTGTACGAGGGGCTCGACGCGAAGAAGATCGCCGCGGCTTCCCGCGCAACGGGAAAGGCGCTGATCCGCTTCCGCGAATCCACGTCCAAGAACGAAACGCGCTGGTGCCTGGCGGCTTATCCCAATCCCGCTTGGGCGAAAAAGATGTTTCCCTCTCTGCCCGAGAAGGAGGCGCTGGAAAAGCAGTGGGAATATCTCCATAAGACCATGCGCATGGATGAGGGCGATCCGATCGCCCGCTGGCGGGCGCATCAGGAAAAACTGGTGGCGCGCAGCAGGATTCTGAACGAAAAAAAGATTAAATCCCTTCATTACGTCAACGCGCTGGGAACGGACTTCACCGTCGGCATGACGGACCGTTATCTCTTTACCGGCGCGGTGGAGACGGGCGCGGACGGAATCGCTTTTACGGCGAACATGCCGACGGAAGAGGTGTTCAGTTCGCCCGACCGCCGCACGGCGAACGGAAAACTCGTCGCCGCGATGCCCCTGGTGCGCAACGGCGTGGTCATCGAGCATTTTTCCATGACCTTCCGGGACGGGCGGATCGTGGATTTCTCCGCCGAAAAGGGATACGATACGCTGAAGGAGATCATTTCCACGGACGAAGGGTCGCACTATCTCGGCGAGATCGCGCTGGTGGGGTACCATTCTCCCATCCGCGCGCTGAATACGCTCTTTTACAGCACGCTGTTCGATGAGAATGCGAGCTGTCACTTTGCGATCGGCAGAGGGTTCCCCGCCTGCTACCGGGGCGGAGAGAAGATGAGCAAGGAGGCGCTCCTCGAAAGGGGGGTGAACGACTCGCTGGAACACGTCGACTTTATGGTCGGCACGCCCGATCTCTCCATCACGGCGACGACGGAAGACGGAGAGGAATTCGCCGTTTTCCGCGACGGAGACTGGGCTTTCTGAAAAAAACGGTACGGATATGCGGCGGGGCGCCTTAAAAGGCGCCCCGTTTTTGTATTTTTCTTGCTTTTTCCGGGCAGATATGCTACAATAAAATGCGGCGGACGGCGTATGCCGTCTAAGGAGGAGAAACGATGCAGAAATGGGTTGTAAAACACTATCGGCTGACGATCGGTTTGCTTTTTCTGTTGGGAATCGCGCTGATCGCGCTCCTGAATCTGGAGCTGTTTTTCGGGACGGAGGCCTTTACGGGGGGAACCGCCGTGCGCCTGATTCTGGAGGTGTTGCTCGCGATTTTTCTGGCGTGGGCAGTGACCTATCTGGTGCGCTCCGTCTATCTCAATCAGTGCATCCGGAAGATGAACGACGCGTGCGATCCGGATCCGTTCATCGAGGCGATGGACCTCATGTTTCCCCGGTTTACCAACGGCAATTTCGGAAAGCTGACGGCGATCAACCACGCGGAGGCGCTTCACCTGAAGGGGGACTCTGCCGGCGCGCTCGCCGCGCACCGCGCGATCGCAGTCGATCAGAAGATGCCCGCCCTTTACCGCGCCGTCTATTACAACAATCTGACGGCGTTTCTGCTGGCGGACGAGAACAAAGACCTTTCGGGCGCGCTCGCCGCGCGGGCGGAATTTGAAAGGATTCTCGCCGAGGAGAAACTCAATGAACAGGCCAAACGGAGCATGATTTCGATTTCCGCGATCAACCGCTCCGCGCTGCTTCTGGAGCAGGGCGCGACGGAGGAGGCCGAGGCCATTCTCATGAACATGGATCTCACGGGAATGCCGCTTCTCACGCAGGTCACGCGCATGATGGGGCTGGCAGAAGTCAGCCGCAAGCGGGGCGAGGATGAGCGCGCGGCGTATCAGCTGAAATTCGTGATTGAAAAGGGCAACAAGATGCCCGTCGTCAAAGAAGCGGAAACCTATCTGAAGGAGATCGAAGAAAAGCGGCTTTCCGCTGCGGATAATACCGCCGATGAGGAAGAAGGGGAAGACGAATGAAATACTTATTGGCTTCGGAAACGGCTCCGACGGAGGAACTCACGCTGTGGGAGGAGGTCGTCGCCAGCCTGAAAACCTTTTTTCTCGATAACTGGCTGAACGTCGTCTACTTTTTCGTCGCGCTTCTCGTCGGGATCGTCCTGGTAAAGATCATCCTGCGCATCACGCGGGCCGTGCTCGCGCGCTCGAAGATGGAGAAGATCACGCAGTCCTTTCTTCTGTCTCTGCTGAAATTCGTTCTCTATCTTCTCCTGGTCCTGATTCTGGCGCAGATCATAGGGATCCCCATCACCGGGCTCGTCGCCCTCATCTCCGCCGCGGGGCTTGCGGTTTCGCTGGCGCTGCAGGATTCCCTCTCAAACCTCGCGAACGGCATCATCATCATCTCGTCCAAGCCCTTTCACGAGGGAGATTACGTGCAGATCAACGGCGTGGAGGGGACGGTCAAAAATATCCGCATGCTCACCACCGCGCTGGTGACGCCGGACAATAAGCTGATCGTACTGCCGAACTCCAACATCGTGACGAACGAGATCGTCAACTACAACGTCCTGGGGCGGCGCCGCGTGGATCTGACGTTTTCCGTGGCGTACGAATCCGACCTGAAACAGGTTTGCGGCATTATTTCGGAGGTGATCCGCTCGGACGGCAGGACGCTCGAAGACCCCGCTCCCACCGTCCGTCTGGCGAACATGGGGGCTTCCGCCATCGAAATTTCCGCCCGCTGCTGGTGCGACGCGGAGGACTACTGGGATATTTACTATTATATTCTGGACAAGGTGTTCAACGAGTTCAAGAAGAACGGCATTTCCGTTCCCTTCCAGCAGATGGAGGTCCGCATGCGGGAGGATGCGCCGGCAAATTTCTTTGACGCATCCCCTCTGCCGGCGCGCGTGGAAAAGGTGCGGCCCGAGCAGGAAGAAGAGGATTTTATCGACCGCATGAAGCTTACGATGTCGCGGCGGGAACGCCGCCGCGCGAAAAAAGAGAAAAAGGCGGGAGAAAAAGGGGATGCCGCAAAGCCAGGTGAAGGGGAATGAAAATATCCCTCCCCGGGCGGCGGGAAACGGGCGGAAATGCGTTGAAAATCGTTTACTTCTCGTGCGTTTCGTGATACAATAAAGAAAAAGAACAAAGTGAGGTTTGTATGAAATATTATCTGGCGATCGATATCGGCGCTTCCAGCGGCAGGCATATCCTCGGCCACGTGGAAAACGGCAAACTGGAACTGGAAGAGGTCTACCGTTTCTATAACGGAAACGACGAAAAGAACGGGCATCTCGTCTGGGATACCGAGCGCCTCTTTTCCTCCATCAAAGAGGGGATGAAAAAGTGCCGCGAAATGGGCAAAATCCCCTGCACGATGGCGATCGACACCTGGGGCGTGGACTACGCGCTGCTGGACAAAGAGGGCAAGCTGATCGGCGACGTGTACGCGTACCGCGACGGGCGCAACGCGCCCCGCATGAAGGACGTGCACGCGATCATCCCCGAGAACGAGCTCTACGCGCGCACGGGGATTCAGCCCATCACGTTCAACACCGTCTACCAGCTCTACGACGACAAGATGACCGGCAAGCTGGAAAAAGCGGAGCACTTTCTGATGGTGCCCGATTACTTCAACTATCTTTTGACGGGCGTCATGCACAACGAGTATACGGACGCGTCCACGACGGGCATGCTGAACGTCGACACGCATTCCTGGGACAAGGAGATCATCAGCCGCCTGGGGTATCCCGAAAAGCTCTTCGGAAAGCTCCATCAGCCCTCCTCCGTCGTGGGGACGCTGCTGGCGGAGGTGAAGGAGGAGGTCGGGTACGACCTGACCGTCGTCTCCTGCGCCGCGCACGATACGGCGAGCGCGGTGATCGCGGTGCCCTGCAAAGGGCAGCCGCTCTACATCAGCTCGGGGACGTGGTCTCTGATGGGCGTCGAGCAGAAAGAGCCGTTTACGGACGAAGAGAGCAAGGCGTGCGGATTTTCCAACGAAGGCAGCGTGGAATTCAAGTTCCGCTACCTGAAAAACATCATGGGGCTCTGGATGATCCAGTCGGTCAAAAAGGAATTTGACGACAAGTACGACTTCGGTCAGTTTGTGGATCTTTCCCGCGCGGCGGAGATCGACTCCACGGTCGCGGCGAACGACGCTTGTTTTTTGGCGCCCAAGTCCATGATCGAAGAAGTGCAGAACTATTGCCGGCGCACCGGGCAGAAGGTCCCCGAGACGCCGGGCGAGCTGGCGAAGGTCATTTACGTGAGCCTTGCGCTGTGCTACCGGGAGACCGCCGATCAGATCGAGAAGCTCACGGGCAGGCAGTATGATACCATCCATATCGTGGGCGGCGGCAGCAAGAACGAATATCTCAACGAGCTGACTGCGGAGATTTCGGGAAGAAAGGTCGTAGCGGGCGTGCCCGAGGCGACGGCAGTCGGCAATCTCGTCGCGCAGATGATTGCGGGCGGAGACTTAAAAGGCATCGACGAGGCGAAAGACCTCGTAATCAATTCATTTGCGTTAAAGGAGTTTCATTGATGAATAACAGATACGAAGAAGCAAAACAGATCTATGCGAAATACGGCGTCGATACGGACGCCGCTATGGCGGAACTGCAGACCATTCCCGTTTCTCTGCACTGCTGGCAGGGGGACGACGTGACCGGCTTCGATCACGACGGCCCGCTCACCGGCGGCATTCAGACGACGGGCAACTATCCCGGCAAAGCGCGCAATCCCGAGGAGCTGATGGCAGATATCGAAGAGGTGCTGAAGCTGGTTCCGGGCGCGAAGAAAATCAACGTGCACGCGTCCTACGCGATTTTCGAGAAGGGCGAATTCGCCGACCGCGACAAGCTGGAGCCCAAGCACTTCAAAAAATGGGTGGAATTTGCGAAAAAGCACAACATGGGGCTGGATTTCAACCCGACGTTCTTCTCCCACCCGATGGCCGCTTCCGGGCTGACGCTTTCTTCTCCGGACAAAAAGGTGCGGGACTTCTGGATCGCGCACGGGAAAGCCTGCGTTAAAATTTCCGAGTATTTCGCGCGCGAAACGGGGATTCCCTGCGTAATGAACATCTGGACGGGTGACGGGCTGAAAGATATCCCCGCGGACAGAATGGGGCCGAGAGTCCGCTATCAGGAATCCATCGACGCGATTCTGGAAGGGTATGACAAGAACCTCGTCAAGCCCTGCGTGGAATCCAAGGTGTTCGGCATCGGCGTGGAGTCCTATACGGTGGGCAGCGCGGAGTTCGCGCTCTCCTATGCGGCGACGAGAAACATTCTTCCCCTCATGGACAACGGCCACTATCATCCCACCGAAGTGGTGTCGGATAAGATCCCCGCGCTGCTGGCGTTTTTCCCCGAGATCGCGCTGCACGTGACGCGCCCCGTGCGCTGGGACTCCGACCACGTGGTGCTGTTCGACGACGAGACGCGGGAGATCGCGAAGGAGATCGTGAGAAACGGCGCCACCAAGCGCGTCTACATCGCGCTCGACTATTTTGACGCTTCCATCAACCGCATCTCCGCCTGGGCGACGGGCGCGCGCAACATGCAGAAGGCTCTTTTATACGCTCTGCTTTCCCCGAACGCAGAGCTCAAAGCGCTGCAGGACGCGGGCAATTACACCAAGCTGATGGTGCTGCAGGAAGAGGTCAAGACGCTTCCCTTCGGCGATATCTGGAGGGAATACTGCCTGCGGCAGGGCGTAAAAGCGAGCGACTGGTTTGAAGAGGTCGAGGCATACGAAAA